>Ga0308167_1000113_pt1 | contig 192793 bp, 177 predicted proteins | sample PhyCR1_2_FD_202138 | JGI IMG/M metagenome (GOLD analysis project Ga0308167, IMG submission 202138) | Phyllosphere microbial communities from UC Gill Tract Community Farm, Albany, California, United States - DLSLRC.R1 | ecosystem: Host-associated > Plants > Phyllosphere > Unclassified | place...
GCTGGTGGCACCACCGATCCCTCGGGACCTCGGGGTGGGAGATCCGCATGGACGACGGGGTCCCGCAGGTGCGGGGACCGAGATGGTGGGATCCCGACGAACGATGGCGCACACCGAGGCTCAGCGTCCTGCGGAACGTGCACGTTCGAGCTGCCCCTATGCGGGTCTGACCTGACGGCGTTGACCGGAGAAGAACAGCCGAATATGGCACCTTCGCCCGCATCCACGACCCGGGAAGGTCCCGCGATCGAACTCTGGCAACCGCCGCTCGGGCGGGAGAATCGAGCTCAGGCGGGTCCGAGGCGGAGCACCTCGGGAGATTCGCCGCCCGTGACCTCATCGGCGACCCGGATGCTGCGCGCGAGGTCATCGAGCGCACCGTCGAGCGTGCCGAAGCGTTCGCGGTCGCTGCACATCGCGGTCAACGTCACCAGGTGCGTGCCGGTGTCCCAGGTGTAGGTGACGAACGGCGGAGATGCAGGGGACGGCGGCATCGCCACGACGAGCTTCTCTCCCGTGCCCAGCCAGCGGCTCGAGAAGGACTGGGTGTCGTCGTAGTCCATCGGCATCGAGGCGCGGGCGATCCGGACTTCGGGAGTCAGCGCCTGCGCGGTCGCCATCGCCACGACCAGCTCAGGGTCCGCCTTCCAGGTCCAGACGAGCACGCGCCCGTCCGCCCGGCGCATCAGCATCGGCGCCGCCTGGCTCATCGCCCAGGCGCCGAGCCGCGAACCCGGACGCTGCGTGGCGCCGATCGCCGAGTTCACCTGCCCCAACAGCATCCGGATCGCCGCCTTGCGGTGCCGGCGACCCCTCCATCCGAGCGAATCCGTCACGGGGATCCACAGTTGCGGGTCGGCGTCGGCAGTCAGTCGCATGCCTCCACGGTAGGGGGTGAGGCTGAGGGATGCCGGTATGCCTCAGCAGCTCGAACAAGCCCCTCGGGTAGAGTGGCGAGCGCCCGATCGGGCTCCCCTGGCCGCCGTACCGTAAGGCAGAATGTCCTCCTCTACCTCCGATCCGACGAGTGCTTCCGACGTCGCTCCCCACACGGGACCCCGTCCGCTGCGCATCCTGATCGGATGCGACACCTTCGCGCCCGACATCAACGGCGCCGCGCGCTTCGCCGAGCGCCTCGCCGCCGGTCTCGTGCAGCGCGGCCACGACGTGCATGTCGTCGCCCCGAACCTGGTCTACCGCCGCACGCCCGCGCGGACGGAGGTCATCGAGGGCGAGCCGATGACTCTTCACAGACTGCCCTCGGTGCGCTGGGCTCCGCACGACTGGCTGCGCTTCGTCTGGCCGTGGCGCGTGAAGCACTACGCCCGCAAGATCATCGACGACGTGCAGCCCGACGTCGTGCACATCCAGTCGCACATCGTGATCGGTCGCGGCCTCTCGCGCATCGCCCACGAGCGGGGCATCCCGGTGATCGCGACGAACCATGTGATGGCCGAGAACATCCTCGACCACACCACGATGCCGAAGTTCATCGACGATCTCGTGCTGCGGTGGGCGTGGGGAGACGCGAAGCGCACCTTCGCACTGACCCGCGCGATCACGACGCCGACGCGTCGAGCAGCCGACTTCCTCGAGCGCACCGTCGCCGTCGAGAACGTCATTCCCGTCAGCTGCGGCATCGACCGCACCCAGTACACGCCGGTCGTCGCGCCCCGTGACGTGAATCGCATCATCTTCGTCGGCCGACTGACCGCCGAGAAGCAGGTCGAGGTCATCCTGCAGGCGATGACGAAGCTCGACCCCGCACTGCACGCCACGTTCGACATCGTCGGCGGCGGGGACCAGCGCAAGCAGCTCGAGAATCTCTCGCACCAGCTCGGCCTCGCCGACCGCGTGACGTTCCACGGACGCACCAGCGATGAGGAACTGCGGGCGCTGCTCTCGCGTGCCTCCGTCTTCACGATCGCCTCGATCGCCGAGCTGCAGTCGATCGCGACGATGGAAGCCATGGCCTCAGCGCTCCCGATCGTCGCGGCGGATGCCGTCGCACTGCCGCACCTCGTGCACAACGGCGAGAACGGCTACCTGTTCGAACCGGGCAATGCCGATGCCCTGGCGGCGCGGCTCACCGATGTGCTGACCGCGTCACCCGGGGAGTACGCCCGTATGCAGCAGGCATCTCTCGACGGCGTCGCGATCCACGACATCAACCGCACGCTCGACACCTTCGAGGCGCTGTACCGCGACGAGCCCCTGCCCGAGTGACGGCACCCGCCATGCACATCGTCTTCTTCGGCGATCAGCACCTCGACTCGCTCGGCGGGGCGCAGGTGTCGATGCGGCTGCAGCGCGAGTTCCTCGAGCGCGCGGGCCACACCGTGACCGTCGTGGCACCGAAGATGCACGGATCGCGGGCTGCAGGCGGCATCGATCCCTCGAACCTCGACCTGCCGTCGGTGCCGATCACCGTCGACCGCGAGTATTCGATGAGCTGGCCCGGACCCCGCACGGATCGCTTCCTCGATCGGGCGCTGACGCATCGACCGCCCGTGGATCTCGTGCATGTCCAGGCGGACTTCTGGGGTGCGTTCATCGGGCACCGATATGCGGCTCGACACGGCATTCCCGTCGTGCACACCATGCACAACCGCGTGGACGTGGGGATCGCCGCGGTCACCCCGCTGCATGGACCGGTGCTCTCTGCGTTGAACATCTGGCGGCGCCGGGCGCTCGCGGGGGTGGTGCCGACGATCGGCGGCAGTGACGGCTGGGCGTTCCTGCGTGGAATCGCCGGCCGCGCGTCAGCGGTGACAGCACCGTCGACCCACTTCGCCCGACGCCTCGAAGAGCATGGGGTATTCAGTCCGGTCGATGTGGTGTGGAACGGCATCGACGACGACATCCGCGACGCGACCCTCGCCGCCGCGCCCGGCGAGCGTGAACCGGGGCGCCCCCGTTTCGTCTGGCTCGGGCGCATGAGCCCCGAGAAGCGACTGCTCCCCTTCCTCGAGGCCTTCGTCGAATCGGGGGTCGATGCCGATCTCGAGATCATCGGCGGAGGCGCCCAGCGAGCCGCGGCCGAGAAGATCGTCGAGGACCTGCCGACGGTCCGATTCGCCGGCAAGCTCAGCTATCCCGACACGCTGGCGCGAATCGCCGCCGCTGACGCGCTCGTGCAGACCTCGATCGGCTTCGAGACGCAGGGGATGACGCCGTTCGAGGCGGCGACGCTCGGCACGCCGTCTGTGATCAGCGACCCCGACATCGCCGCAGAACTGGGTGGCGGTCTCTGGGCGGTCCCGGGTGCGTCAGGCACCGAGGACCAGCGACGGGCGGGTCTCGTCGAGACGCTGCGCCGCGCGGCATCCGACATCGCTGCCGGCACCGCACCTCAGCCCATGCGCGAAGTCTCGGAGTCGTTCCGTCAGTCGTCGCGCACCGCCGCGATGATCGAGGTCTACGACCGCGTGCTCGCGGCCGAGTCTCGCACTCAGAACCCGAAGTAGTAGAACAGGTTCGACACCCACGAGACGAGGGTGCCGACGACGGCGCTGCCGCCCACGCCGATCGCGATCGCCGCGAGCAGGTGAGGTGCCGGGCGCCGAAGCGCGATGAATCCCAGCACCAGACCGGCACCCGCGCCGGCCAGCACGATGAGATTCACGAGGTTCGACAGCAGATCGACGAACTGGTAGCCGACGCTCATGTACATGAACGGGGTGACGATCTGGAAGAAGAGCCCCACGGCCGCGGCACTCACCGCCACGATCAACGCGGTGCGACCGAGGCTCCCGGGCCGCGGTGCTGTCTGCTCTGATGCGTACGGCGGCGTCGCGACTCCGTAGGGCTGGGCGGGCTGTCCGTAGGGCTGGGCGGGCTGTCCGGAGGGCTGGCCGGGTTGCGCGTACGGCTGGCCGGGTTGCGCATAGGGCTGGCCGGGTTGCGCGTGCGGCTGGCCTGGCTGCGTGTACGGCCTGCCCGAATCCTGGGGGGCGTCTGGGTTCTGCTGCTGGTCGCTCATCGATTCTCCGGACGGTCAGAAGGGAAGTGCGTAGAAGAGATTCGACACCCACGAGATGATGATTCCGACGAGCTGCGATGCGGTGACGCCGATCGCGATGCCGGCGAGGATCTTCGGCCCCGGTCGTCGCACCGACATCAGGCCGAGGATGAGTCCGACGACGGCGACGACCAGCACGAGTCCGTTGCCGATCGCCGAGAACGCGCCGATCGCGAAGGGGTCGCCCGTCATCCGGAACATCAGAGGGTACGACAGCGTGACGACAAGCCCGATCGCGAGCGAGACCAGAGCGAGGAGGAAGGCGGTGCGCCCGAGGCCCGCTCCGGGCTGGGCCGGACGCTGCTCGCCCGGGTACGGCTGTCCGGCATAGGGCTGTCCGGCATAGGGCTGTCCGGCATGCGGCTGTCCGGGGTAGGGCTGGCCGGGGTGCGGCTGGCCGTCGTGCGGCGCGTGCTGCGGTTGCGTCGGCTGCGGTGTCGGCTGTGGTACCGGCTGCGCCGGATAGTGCGAGCCCGCGTAGTCCGGGGGAGTTCCGTGTGGCTGCGCGGGAGGCTGCTGGGGCTCGCTCATGCACACGAGCGTAGCCGCGCATGCCGGCGCGCAGGGAGATTCCGCTCCGGTTCAGCGATAGACGCGCCCGGTCTCCGCTCGGTCGAGCGCGTCTCGATCGGCGACGCGGGACCAGTCAGTGGGAACGCGTCGGTATCCGTCGCGGCGGAGTTCGATGACCGTGGACACGAGAGCCCACACGGCGAGGGCTATGAGTGCGATGATGAGGAACATGGCAGAAACGCTACGATCACTGTTGATCTGCCACGAGTGGCAGAATAGACTCTGCACGTAGGAAAACTGCCAAACCGGGAGAGCGCCATGATGAAGACCGTCGCCTGCGTCGTCCAAGACGGATTCGCGCCGTTCGAGTTCGGCCTCGCCTGCGAGGCGTTCGGACTGGACCGGTCGAACGACGGGGTCCCGAACTTCGACTTCCGGGTCGTCGCTCCGCACCCCGGTGTCGTGCAGTCGAAGCTCGGTTTCTCGATCAACGTCGAGCACGACCTGTCGTTCGCCTACGAAGCGGACCTCGTCATCCTGTGTCCGGTTCCCCGGGAGTACTGGACGCAGATCGACCCGCTGCTCCTCGAGGTCGCCCGCGACGCGGTCGCGCGCGGCGCCTGGGTGCTGACGATCTGCAGCGGATCCTTCATCCTCGGCGCCGCCGGAGTGCTCGACGGGCGTCGGGCGACCACGCACTGGATGTACTCCGACGTGATGGCCGAGATGTATCCCGAGATCGACATCGACCCCGACGTGCTCTTCGTGCAGGACGACCGCATCATCACGAGCGCAGGCACGGCGGCGGGCATCGACGCCTGCCTGCACCTGCTGCGGATCGAGCTCGGGGCAGAGCTCACCAACCGCATCGCCCGTCGCATGGTCGTGCCGCCGCAGCGCGACGGAGGCCAGGCGCAGTTCATCGACCGTCCGATCCCCGTCGCGCAGAACGATTCGCTCGCCGCCGTCGCGGACTGGGCCGTCGCGCACCTCCGCGACGATCTCGGCGTCGACCAGCTCGCGGCCCGCGCGCTCATGTCTCCCCGCACGTTCGCCCGACGGTTCAAGGCGGAGTACGGCGCGACTCCGGCGGCCTGGCTGGCGCGGCAGCGTGTGCTGCACGCCCAGCGGATGCTCGAGCGCAGCGATCTGTCGCTCGAGCAGATCGCCGACGAGTGCGGCTTCGGGTCGGCGGCCGTGCTGCGGCAGAACTTCTCGCGGGTGCTCGGCACCACCCCGACGGCCTACCGTGCGCGCTTCTCGTGCGCCGACGACGGCGAGTCGTCTGCGGCCTGAGCGCGGCACTGCGCGACGCAGCTGCGACGCACGCTGCGCTCAGCGACGCACGCTGCACGGCGCGACGCACGCTGCGCTCAGCGGCGCACGCTGCTCAGTGGTCCCAGTGGCCGGGGCTGGGAAGCGCGCGATAGTCGACGTCGACGCTGTCGGGGGTGACCGCGGCGGTGCAGTACAGCAGCGACTGGGTCGGGTAGCCGTGCGGACGGTTGTCGCGGATGATCGCCCGATCGTCCTCCGGGTCCAACCGCGCCGACGAGGCGAGCAGGGTCGTCCATTCGCCGGTCCAGTCGCCGCTGTCGGCCGCGGGCCCGAGCGCCCGGAACTCCGGCAGCCACGCCGCGATCCGGGGAGTGCCGAGGTCGTCGAGGTCGTCGTGCGCGATCATGTGGATGCCATCGCCGAGCGGTGTCTCGCGCAGCTCCGCGCCGTCCCAGCTCAGCACGCGCGCTCCCTCCGGCCGAACCTCGAGCAGGTTGAAGCCGTGCATGGGAAGCGGAGCCACCGGGGACCGCCCCATGACCGATTCGAGGGCGAGCGAACCGCGAGAGACGGCGACGTCTGCCGCGAGATCCACGACGTCGGCGCGGTTCAGCAGCACTGCGAGTCGTCTGTCTGCCGCATTGACTGCGAGCCACGCGCCACCGGCACGCCGGTCGCGGATGCCCGAGACCCCGGGGTAGGCGTCCGGCCACCATTCGCCGAGGGCATCCCACTCCCGTTGCGGGTCTTCATCGCGCACCGCGAGCAGTCGCGCGGTCTCGGATCCGGCCACATCGATCACCACGGTGCACACAGGATCCAGTCTAGAAGCGCGTCGCAGTCCCGGGCCCGCGACGTCGGATGCTGGGGCAGAATCGAACCGTGAACATCGTCGTCGGGGTTACGGGTGGCATCGCCGCATACAAGACAGTGCACCTGGTGCGTCTGCTGACGAAGGCCGGACACGAGGTGACCGTCGTTCCGACCGAGGACGCCCTGCGATTCGTCGGCACCCCGACGTGGGAGGCTCTGAGCCGGCATCCGGTCACGACGAGCGTGCATGACGACGTCGCGCGGGTGCGTCATGTCGCACTCGGCCAGAACGCCGATCTGGTGATCGTCGCCCCCGCGACCGCGAACTCGATCGCGAAGATCACCGCGGGCATCGCGGACGATCTGCTCGGCACCACGCTGCTCGCGACCGAGGCTCCGGTGCTCATCGCGCCGGCCATGCACGCCGAGATGTGGCGCAACGCCGCCACGCAGGCGAACATCGCGACCCTGAGGTCGCGCGGAGTGCATCTGGTCGGCCCGTCCGACGGCGAGCTCGCCGGGGGCGACAGCGGGCCCGGCCGCATGTCGGAGCCGGAGCAGATCTTCGAGGCGGCCCTCGCGCTCCTCGCGCCGCGTGACCTCGACGGGCTGGGTGTGGTCGTGTCCGCGGGCGGCACCAGGGAGCCGATCGATCCCGTGCGCTTCCTCGGCAACCGGTCGAGCGGCCGACAGGGCATCGCGCTCGCGGCGGACGCCGCAGCCCGCGGCGCGAACGTCACGCTGGTCGCCGCCAACATCTCAGCGGATGTGCTGGCCGATGCCCGGCATCCGTCCGTCAGGGTCGTCCCGGTCGGGACCGCGGCCGAGCTCGCCGACGCGATGAAGGATGCCGCCGGGGCTGCCGACATCGTCATCATGGCCGCCGCCGTCGCCGACTACCGCCCCGCGACGGTGTCGGAGCACAAGCTCACGAAGGAGCAGGGCGTGCTCACGCACCTCGACCTGGTCGAGAACGAGGACGTGGTCGCCGCGCTCGCGGCATCCCGCGCCGACGGCCGTGCGCCGCAGGGGCAGACCATCGTCGCCTTCGCGGCCGAGACGTCGGAGGACGCGGACGAACGTCGCGAGCGCGCTCGCCGCAAGCGCGAGCGCAAGGGCGTCGACCTGCTCGCGGTGAACCTCGCGAACGCCGATCACGGCTTCGAGAAGCGCGACAACGCGCTCGAGATCGTCGGGGCGGGAGGTGAGGTCGTGGCATCCGCCGCGGGGTCGAAGCGCGAGGTCGCCCGCGTGATCCTGGATGCCGCGCGCAGAATGCGCTAAACTTGAGTCACATCCACTCAACTTTGTGGATGCCGACCCGAAGGAGTCTCCCCAGGAGGAACACATGCCAAGCCCGCAGAGCAATCCCCAGAACGATGACCAGCAGTCCGCCCTCCAGCAGTTCGGTATCAATCTGACCGACCGTGCCCGACAGGGCAAGCTCGACCCCGTGATCGGGCGAGACAGCGAGATCCGTCGAGTCAGCCAGGTGCTCACCCGTCGCACGAAGAACAACCCCGTGCTGATCGGCGAGCCCGGCGTCGGCAAGACGGCCGTCGTCGAGGGGCTCGCCCAGCGCATCGTGGCGGGTGACGTCGCCGAGTCGCTCAAGGACAAGGAGCTCGTGTCGCTCGACATCTCGGCCCTCGTCGCCGGGGCGATGTACCGCGGCCAGTTCGAGGAGCGGCTGAAGAGCGTCCTCAAGGAGATCACCGAATCCGACGGGCAGATCATCACCTTCATCGACGAGCTGCACGTGCTCATGGGCGCGGGCGGCGGCGAAGGCTCGGTCGCGGCGTCGAACATGCTCAAGCCGATGCTGGCCAGGGGCGAGCTGCGGCTGATCGGCGCGACGACTCTCAACGAGTATCGGGAGTTCATCGAGAAGGACGCCGCTCTCGAGCGTCGCTTCCAGCAGGTCTACGTCGGCGAGCCCACGGTCGAGGACACCATCGCGATCCTCCGGGGGCTCAAGGGCCGCTACGAAGCGCATCACGGGGTGACGATCGCCGACAGCGCGCTGGTCGCCGCCGCGGCACTGTCGAACCGGTACCTGCCGGCCAGGCAGCTTCCCGACAAGGCGATCGACCTGATCGACGAGTCGATGTCGCGGCTCAAGATGGAGATCGATTCGTCGCCGGTCGAGATCGACCAGCTGAAGCGTCAGGTCGACCGCATGAAGCTCGAAGAGCTGGCGCTCAAGCGCGAGAAGGACGCCGCGTCGAAAGAGCGGCTCGCGGCCCTCCGCGAGCAGCTCGTGGGCATGGAGGCGCAGCTCGCCGAGCTCGAAGCCCGCTGGGCGCGCGAGCGCCAGGGCCTCAACCGTGTCGGCGACCTGAAGAAGCAGCTCGACGATGCGATCACCCAGCGCGACCTCGCGATGCGGGAGGCCGACTACACGCGCGCCTCGAAGCTCGAGTACGAGACGATCAAGCGCCTCGAACGCGACATCGCCGAGGCCGAGCAGGCCGAGGCGACGGTGTCGACCGAGGGTCGCATGGTCAACGAGCAGGTCACCGACGAGGACATCGCCGCCGTGATCGCCGCATGGACCGGCATCCCCGTCGGGCGACTGCTGCAGGGTGAGAGCGAGCGACTGCTGCACCTCGAATCCGAGCTCGGCAAGCGCCTGATCGGACAGAAGGATGCCGTGAAGGCCGTCTCCGATGCCGTACGGCGCTCGCGTGCGGGCATCAGCGACCCCGGTCGCCCGACCGGATCGTTCCTGTTCCTCGGCCCGACCGGTGTCGGAAAGACCGAGCTGGCGAAGGCCCTGGCGGACTTCCTGTTCGACGACGAGCGCGCCATGGTGCGCATCGACATGTCGGAGTACGGCGAGAAGCACTCCGTCTCCCGGCTCGTCGGAGCCCCTCCCGGGTACGTGGGCTATGAGCAGGGCGGTCAGCTGACCGAGGCCGTGCGACGGCGTCCCTACAGCGTCGTGCTGCTCGACGAGGTCGAGAAGGCGCACCCCGAGGTCTTCGACGTGCTGCTGCAGGTTCTCGACGACGGCCGACTGACCGACGGACAGGGCCGCACGGTCGACTTCTCGAACGTCATCCTGATCCTCACCTCGAACCTCGGTTCGCCGATCCTCATCGATCCGACGCTGTCGCCCGATGAGAAGCGCGAGCAGGTGATGGCGCTCGTGCACCAGGCGTTCCGGCCCGAGTTCCTCAACCGTCTCGACGACATCGTGATGTTCTCCGCGCTCAGTCAGGACGACCTGGCGCAGATCGTCGAGCTGTCGATCGACCAGCTGCACGACCGCCTGCGCGATCGGCGACTCACTCTGGCGGTCACGCCCGACGCGCGGTCGTGGCTCGCCGAGCGCGGCTACGACCCGATGTTCGGCGCCCGGCCGCTGCGGCGTCTCATCCAGACCGAGGTGCAGAACAAGCTGGCCACGGCGTTGCTCTCGGGCGGCGTGCACGACGGCGACCTGGTCAGGGTCGACGTCGCGGTCGACGGCAGCGGGCTCATGCTCACGTCGACGTCACCCGAGCCCGAGCCCGATCTCGGATCCGACGACGACGATGTGATCGACGCCGAGCTGCTCGACGAGTAGGACCCGGCCATGTGCCTCGGTCACCCCCGGGCATGACAAGAGGGGCGGATGCCATGGCATCCGCCCCTCTTGTGTGTCGCCCGTGGGCGATGCGTCAGGCGCTGAGGATGACGGTCTCGTCGATCGGACGACGCACGCGCGGGGCGACCTCGCCCTGCTGGAGTCCTTCAGGAAGACCGGCGGCGTCACCGAGCTCACCGACAGCGATGACGGTGAGGGCGGAGAATCGCGGCGACAGGTCGGCGAACTCGCGGATGACCTCGGGGTCGAAGCCGCTCATCTGGTGCACGAGAAGACCCTCGTGGTGGGCCTGCACCGAGAAGTGCGCGACGGCCTGGCCGAGGTCGTAGACCGCGTGGCTGATCGCCTTGCCCTCTTCGGACTCGGTCTCGGCGATCGCGACGACGAGCGCCGAGGCCTTCGAGGCCCAGAGCTGGTTGAACTCGACCAGCGAGTCGACGACCTGGTCGAACAGTGCGGTGCCGCGGCGAGCGACGATGAACCGCCACGGCTGCAGGTTGTAGGCCGACGGCGACCAGCGTGCGGCCTCGAGGGCGGCGTTCAGCTTGGCGTCGTCGATCTTGGTCTCGGCGTCGTAGGCGCGGGGGCTCCAGCGCCCGGCGAGGACGTCGAGCACGGGGTGCTCGGTGGGGGCGGTGCGGTCGATCACGGGAGTGCTCACGGAAGTGCCTTTCGAAAAGGAGTCGATCGGACTCCTTCGTCCGGGTACGAGGGTCTCAACAGATGTATGTGAACGCATATTCCCGATGACGCGAGATGACGTCGGGGGACGATCCGCGCTCAGTCCAGCAGGTTGCGGGATGCGGCGGAGGCGAGAGCTCGCCGCACCGCACGGATCGACGGCGCTGCGGCCGATACCCGACGAGCGGAGGAGAAGATCTCCCGACGTGGCTCATCGGGCAGCGGCGTGAGCGCGACGGTCGGTGCCTCGCCGGCCCACACCAGCTCGGGAAGGAGTCCGACGGCGAGACCGGCGCGGATCAGACGCACGTGCGCCGTGAGATCGGCGACCTCGAAGCGCACGTCGGGCTCGAAGCCGGCGGTGCGGCACAGCTGCTCGGCCCAGGCTCGCGACGCCGTGCCTGCGGGTTCGAGCACCCACGGCGCATCCCTGGTCGACCAGAGCGCGGCGACGGCGTCCTCGGCATCCCGGGTCCCCGGCTTCCTGGCCAGCGTGATGGAGTCGTGCACGAGCACCACGCGATCGAGATCGGCGTGGATCGGGCGGGTGCGACCGGGGTACTGCTCGGCGAGGATCAGGTCGAAGTCGCGGCTCGAGACGCCGACGAGCCCGGTCTCGGGATCGCTCTCGGTGACCTCCACGCGCAGGGCCGGATGCTGCTCGCGCAGCGCGTTGAGCGCCCCGGGGAGCAGGGAGTGCGCCGTCGATTGGAAGACCGCGATGTGCACGGTGCCGGTGACCTCCGTGAGCGACTCGGCGACCGCCACTTCGGCGTGTTCGAGCTGATCGAGGATGCCGATCGCCTCGGCCACGAGCACGGTGCCCTGCGGGGTGAACTGCACGCCGCGCCCCACCCGGCGGAGCAGCGGGACGCCGACGTCTCGTTCGAGGGCGCTGAGCTGCTGCGACACCGAAGCCTTGCTGTACGAGAGCGCATCGGCGACGGCCGAGAGCGTGCCGCGACGAGACAGTTCGACCAGCATCCGCAGTCGGTTGACGTCGAGCATCCTGAGCCTTTCGGAGTCGTCCCCATCGTTCACTCCGACTGAACAGAATGGTCCCGAATCGGTTGATAGACGTAGCCTACCGGCGAGGCTGACAATGATCGAGCCGCACACGTTCCCGGGTGTGCGATCCCCCTGGAAGGCTCACCCCGATGACTGTCGTCGCCGACACCACCACCCCCGACACCACGCCGAGCACCGACGAGGTCGCCGCCCTCGTGCAGCGTTGGCTCACCGAGAGCGAGACGCACCCCGTCGAGCCCGCAGCGCAGCGTCTCTCCGAGGTTCTCAAGGACCCGAACGGACTCGCCTTCACGGTCGGCTTCGTCGACGGCGTGATGCGCCCGGAAGACCTCAGTGTCGCGGGCCGCGCTCTCGCCGAGCTCTCGGACATCACGCCCTCGCTGCTGCCCGGCTACCTCCGTGCCGCGATCAAGACCGGCGGCTTCTGGGCGCCGAAGCTGCCCGGCGTCGTCGTGCCGATCTCGCGCCGCGTGCTGCGCGCGATGGTCGGGCACCTCGTGCTCGACGCGACGCCGTCGAAGCTCGGCCCGGCGATCGCGAAGCTGCGCAAGAGCGGCAACCGCCTGAACCTCAACCTCCTCGGCGAGGCGGTGCTCGGCGAGCGTGAGGCCGGCCGCCGCCTGCAGGGCACCTACGACTTCCTCGCCCGCAAGGACGTGGACTACGTGTCGATCAAGGTGTCGAGCGTCGTCAGCCAGCTGTCGATGTGGTCGTTCGACGAGGCCGTGGCCGACGTCGTCGAGAAGCTCACCCCCCTGTACGAGCTCGCCGCGACCTCGGAGGCCGCCGGCAAGACCAAGTTCATCAACCTCGACATGGAGGAGTTCCGCGACCTCGACCTGACGATCGCGGCGTTCACCAGCATCCTCGACCAGCCCGGGCTCGAGAAGCTCGAGGCCGGGATCGTGCTGCAGGCCTACCTGCCCGATGCGCTCGGCGCGATGCAGCATCTCCAGGAGTGGGCCTCGGCTCGCCGCGCGAAGGGCGGTGCGCCGATCAAGGTGCGCGTCGTCAAGGGCGCGAACCTCGCCATGGAGCACGTCGACTCGGCGGTGCACGGCTGGCCGCTCGCCACCTACGGCACCAAGCAGGATTCCGACACGAACTACAAGCGGGTGCTCGACTGGTCGATGACGCCCGAGCGACTGGATGCCGTGCGCATCGGCGTCGCGGGACACAACCTCTTCGACATCGCCTACACCTGGCTGCTGGCGCAGGCCCGCGGGGTGACGGATGCCGTCGAGTACGAGATGCTCCTCGGCATGGCGACGGGTCAGGCCGAGGCCGTCCGCAAGGACGTCGGTCAGCTGCTGCTCTACACGCCCGTGGTGAACCCGGCCGAGTTCGACGTGGCCATCGCGTACCTCGTGCGCCGCCTCGAGGAGAACGCGAGCCCGGAGAACTTCATGTCGGCCGTGTTCGAGCTGGCATCGGACCCCGCACTGCTCACTCGCGAGCGTGAGCGCTTCGAGCGCTCCCTGGCCGGTCTCGAGGCCGACCGCTCCGTGCCCTCGTCGAACCGCGTGCAGGACCGTGCGGCCGAGGCCGCCGCGGGTGCCGGTGGTGAGGTCACCACCGGTTTCGAGAATCAGCCCGACAGCGACCCGGCGATCGCCGCGAACCGCACCTGGGGTCGCGAGATCCTGGCGCGGTCGGTGGAGTCGACACTGGGTCTCGACTCGATCGCTCTCGCCAAGGTCGAGACGACCGACGAGCTCGATGGCATCTTCGCCGCCGCATCCGCCGCCGCCGTGCGGTGGGCCGCCCTGCCGGCCGCCGAGCGTGCGGCCGTGCTGCACCGCGCGGGCGACGAGCTCGCCGCCCGTCGCGGCCAGCTGATCGAGATCATGGCCCACGAGGCGGGCAAGACCATCGCCGAGGCCGACCCGGAGGTCTCGGAGGCGATCGACTTCGCGCACTACTACGCCGAGCGTGCCCTCGACCTCGAGAACGTCTCGGGTGCGGAGTTCGTCCCGTCGAAGGTCACCGTGGTGACGCCGCCGTGGAACTTCCCGGTCGCGATCCCCGCCGGTGGAGTGCTCGCCGGCCTCGCCTCGGGCTCCGGTGTGATCATCAAGCCCGCCAAGCTCACGCAGCGCTGCGGCGCGGTCATGGTGGAGGCGCTGTGGGCGGCCGGTGTGCCGCGTGACCTGCTCGCCCTCGTCGATCTCGCGAACCGCGATCTCGGAACGCGTCTCGTCGCCAGCCCCGAGGTCGACCGGGTCATCCTCACCGGTGCCTACGAGACGGCGCAGCTGTTCCGCTCGTTCCGCTCCGACCTGCCGCTGCTCGCCGAGACCAGCGGCAAGAACGCGATCATCGTGACGCCGTCGGCCGACCTCGACCTTGCGGCCGCCGACGTCGCCCGCAGTGCGTTCGGCCACGCGGGGCAGAAGTGCTCGGCGGCATCGCTCGCGATCCTCGTGGGCTCGGTCGCCGACTCGCAGCGCTTCGAGCGTCAGCTGGTCGACGCCGTCACCTCGATGCGCGTCGGCCTGCCCGACGACCCGGCGACCCAGATGGGGCCGATCATCGAGCCGGCGAACGGCAAGCTGCTCACGGCGCTGACGACTCTCGAAAAGGGCGAGCGCTGGCTCGTCGAGCCGAAGAAGCTCGACGACGAGGGGCGTCAGTGGACTCCCGGCGTCAAGATCGGCGTCGCTCCGGGCTCGACCACGCACCTGACGGAGTTCTTCGGACCCGTGCTCGGCATCATGCGCGCGAAGGACCTCGACGAGGCGATCCGCCTGCAGAATGCCGTCGACTACGGCCTCACCGCCGGCATCCACTCGCTCGACTCCGATGAGGTCGCCACCTGGCTCGACCAGGTCGAGGCCGGCAACCTCTACGTCAACCGCGGTATCACCGGCGCGATCGTGCAGCGTCAGCCGTTCGGCGGCTGGAAGCGCTCCGCGGTCGGTGCCGGCGCGAAGGCCGGTGGCCCGAACTACCTGTTCGGCCTCGGAGAGTGGGCCCCGGCCGAACTTCCCGCCGCAGCGCCCGGCGCCGCCGTGAACTCGGCCGTCGAGGCCGTGCTCGCCGCTGCGGGTGCAGACCTCGGCGCCGTCGAGATCGAGTGGCTGCATCGCGCCGCCGCGTCCGACGAGCGTGCCTGGGTCGACGAGTTCGGCGCCGTGAGCGACAAGTCCGGTCTCGGTGTCGAGCGCAACGTGTTCCGGTACCGCCCGGTCGCCGTCGACGTGCGCATCGCCGAGGCGGCGTCGCTCGCCGACGGCATCCGCGTGATCGCCGCTGCGCTGCGCAGCGGCAGCCCGTTCACGGTGTCGGCATCCGCTCTGCCGTCTCGCGTCGAGAAGGCGCTGCGCGCGCAGGGCGTGACTCCGAAGATCGAGAACGACGCCGCCTGGGTCAAGCGCTACGCGAAGGCCGCGGCGAAGGCCGAGCACACCTGGCAGCGCGTGCGCCTGGTCGGCGGCGATGCGTCGGCTCTGTTCGAGGCCCTCGGCGGCACGCCTGATGTCGCCGTCTGGTCGCACGCCGTGACAGGTGCGGGTCGCGTCGAGATGCTGCCGTTCCTGCACGAGCAGGCCGTCTCGATCACGAACCACCGGTTCGGCAACCCCACGACCCTGTCGGAGGGCCTGATCTGATCCCGGACTGTGACCGTCTGAACGACGAGGCCCCACCCTGCAGACGTCTGCGGGGTGGGGCCTCGTCGATGGAGGGGTGTCCGAGCGACCTCAGCCGCGCAGCGCCTCGCCGAGCTTGACCCGCGACCCCATGCGCAGCAGCGAGTTCTCGTAGATCTTCGCGCCGATCATGATCGCCGCGACGCAGCTGGCGAGCAGGATCACGAGGCTGAGCAGCGGCTCCCACCACTGCGCCTCGCCGACGAACAGCCGCATCGGCATGCCGACCGGAGCCGAGAACGGCACGTACGACATGATCGTCAGCACCAGCGGGTTGTCGTTGAAGAAGATGACCAGGATGTACGGCGCCATGATCAGCATCGTGATCGGGGTGGTGGTCGAGCCGATGTCCTCCTGACGCGAGACCATCGATGCGGCAGCGGCGAACAGGGCCGCCAGCAGGATGAAGCCGAAGAGGAAGAACACGGCGAACCAGATGATCGGGGCGCCGAGGGTCGACAGCACCTCGCGTTGACCCGTCGCTATGAGACCGATGGTGGCGACCGCGGCGAGGGCGAGGATCTGACCCATCGCGAGGATCGTGTTGCCGATCACCTTGCCCGCCAGCAGCGTGCGGGCCGAGATGGTCGACAGCAGGATCTCGACCACGCGGGTCTGCTTCTCCTCCACGACGCTCTGCGCGATGGTGCCGCCGAAGGTCGCCGCCGCACCCATGAAGACGACTCCGAACGCGATCGCGATGAAGTACCGCAGCAGCGGGTTCGTCGTGGCCGGTTCGAGGATCTCGATGTCGGGTGCCTGCGACAGCGCCGACACGAGGCTGGTCGGGGCGTCCTTGAGAGCGATGATCGTCACCCCGGTCGGTCCGTCGCCGGGGAGCACCGCGGCGTCGACCTTCTCCGATCGCACGAGCTCTTCGGCCGCGGCCTGGTCGGCGACCTCGGTGATCTCGACTGAGGGGAGAGCCGACACCTCGGATGCCGTCTCGGAGGTCACTGCGACGGGCATCGCATCGGTGTTCTTGCTCGCGAAGCCCCCGATCACGATGCCGGCGAGGGCGAGCAGCAGCAGGATTCCGGTGGAGATCAGGAACGCCTTGCTGCGCAGCTTCGACCCGATCTCCCGCTCGGCGACGAGCCAGATCATCGATGCCTGCGAGGGCGAGCCTGCAGACCCGGTGGTGTTCGAGGTGCTCACTGGATGACCTCCTTGAAGATCTGGGCGAGGGACGGATGCTTGGGGGCGAAGCTCGCGACGTCTCCGCGTTCGACGGCGGTGCGCAGCACGCGCTGCGCGGTGTCGGCGTCTTCGGCGTCGAACAGGGCGTAGCCGCCCTCGAAATCGATCACGGTCACGCCGGGCTCGGCGCGCAGCCAGCCGGCATCCCCGGCGGAGACCAGCTCGTAGCGGTCGCCGGCGTGCTGAGCGCGCAGCCCGTCGCGCGAGCCGGCCGCGCGGATCGTGCCGCCGGCGAGGATCACCAGGTCGTCGCAGAGCCGCTCGACCACATCGAGCTGGTGCGAGGAGAACAGGATCGACGCGCCCTTGGCGGCGCTCGCCTGGAGCACCGATGCGACGACGTCGACCGCGAGCGGGTCGAGGCCTGAGAACGGCTCGTCGAGGATGAGCACCTCGGGGTCGTGCACGAGGGCGGCGGCGATCTGCGCGCGCTGCTGGTTGCCGAGCGACAGCGACTCGATCGTGTCTCCCAGGCGCTCGCCGAGTCCCAGCTCGGTGAGCAGCGCGGTCGCGCGCGACTCGGCATCCGCCTTGCTGAAGCCGTGCAGACGGGCGAGGTAGACGATCTGCTCGAGCACCTTCATCTTCGGGTAGAGGCCGCGCTCTTCGGGCATGTAGCCGAAGTGGCGCCGGTCGGTGCTCGACAGCGGCCGACCGTCGAGTGCGACGGTGCCCCCGTCGGAGCCGAGCAGCCCGAGGACGATGCGCATGGTCGTGGTCTTGCCGGCGCCGTTGCCGCCGACGAACCCGGTGAGGCGCCCCGGCGCCACCTCGAATGAGACGTCGTCGAGCACGCGCCGAGAGCCGTAGCTCTTGGTGATGCCGGTGAGTACGAGCTTTCCTGTGGTCATGCCTTCACGCTATGGCGCGGTGCGGGACCGCGGCATCCCCCACGTGGCGGATCTGCGGGTGGAGTTGCGCAGCGCGGGAGGCGACGGTGGTCCGCCGTGCGGGGGAGAGCCCGCGTCAACGCAGGAAGAGCACCGAGAGGATCCCGAGCGCGAACGGGGCCATGGTCACGACGAACATGACGCCGACGATGATCCCGACGATCAGCCAGGGGCTGCGTCGCCGGAGGCGCTGGCCGGGCAGGGCGACGCCCGGCGGCGGGGGAGTGAGCAGCCCTGCGGGCGCAGCGAACGGCAGGGCGGGAGCTCCCGGATAAGGGCCAGGATGCTGCCCTGGAATCTGCCCTGGACCCTGCAGTGCTGCCGGGGATCCCGGATGCTGCGTGAGCCGCAGCCGGTCATCGCGCCAGCGCGCCCACTGGTCGAGCTTCGTGAGAAGCGCCCCGACGGCTCCGAACAGCCACGCCCAGGTGGCCGGGTCGAGGGTCGAGACATCGCGTCGTGCATAGAGGAACAGCCAGTCGTCGACGATCTCGACGTCGAGCTGCGCGGCGTGGTCGATGAAGCGCGCCATCACATCGGGGGTGAACAGGTACAGCGCATCGACCTCATAGCCCGTCGGGCAGTAGAGCGAGAAGTAGCGGTCGAAGTCGCCCTCGAGCGAGAGGCGCTGGTCGCTTCTGAAGGCGCCAGCGAGCGTGCTGCCGAGCGTGTTGTTCCCGAGCGCGTCGAGCACGATGTTCGGCAGGGGCACGTCGAGTTTGACCGCGACGTATCCCCAGCGATGCGTCGTCGACTGCTTGCCGTTGCTGGTCGTGTACTGGTAGTTGCCGAACTCGACGAAACGCGGCTCCACGCCGCGCAGCACGTCGGTCGACATCCGACTCGAGCCCGACGAGAAGATCATGCCGGGCAGGGGCGGCTCGTCGATGCGGTCGAGATAGCTCATGGCGTTGGCCCGGGCGAATCGCGCGAGGCGGAAGCGAGTGATGTTGCGCAGGCGGATGCTGCGGCGCACGAGCATCACGACGCCGACGACGATGCCGGCGAGAAGCATGAGCCCGATGAGCGCGGCGACGGCGACCCCCGCCTCCTGACCGACCGCATAGCCGAGGCCGAGGATCATGATCCCGAAGATGGGAACGACGCAGAGCAGCGCGAATCCGACGCCGACCCAGGCGATGATCCGTGCGGCCGACGTGGGGTGAGCGGTGCGCTGGTCGCGTGCGAACGCGTCGACCTCGGCGGGATTCACCGGATCGAGCAGGGCACGGGCGTCGAAGGACCCGGCGGGAGCACCGGCCGACGGCACAGGAGCAGGCGTGGGAACTGTCACGCGTCCACGGTAGCCGAGCGCCTTCTCCGCAGCGTCAGCGACGGCCGGCGTGCAGAGCGGTGCGCACGAGGAGTCCGGCCACGAGAGCCCAGAATGCGGCGCTGACGCCCAGCACCGCGATGCCGGATGCCGCCACCAGGAAGGTCACCACGGCGGGGATGCGCTCGCCGGGGTCGTCGATCGCCTGCTGCACCGACGACCCGAAGGCGGCGAACAGTGCGAGCCCCGCGACAGCCGGGATGACTGCGTCGGGAGCGAGCAGCACCAGTGCGGCGAACGCTGCCGAGAAGCCGCCGAGCACGAGGTAGGAGACGCCGGTCGAGACACCGGCGACCCACCGACGCCGTGGGTCGGGATCCGCATCGGGTGAAGCGGCGAGGGCCGCGCTGATCGCCGCGAGGTTGACCGCATGGCCGCCTGCCGTCGCGCCGATCGCGGTGCCGACACCCGTGACGAGCATCGCCGGACGCCAGGGGACCTCGTAGCCGAAGCTGCGCATGATGGCGATGCCCGGCACGTTCTGCGAGGCCATCGTCACGATGAACAGCGGCAGCGCCACCCCGACCAGAGCGCCGACCGTGAACGTGGGGGCGGTCAGCTCGATCCGGGGGACGAGGAGTCCGGCATCCACTGCCGTGCTCTCCTGCACCAACGAGACGGCCACCACGACCGCTGCCGCGACGAAGGCGAGCGGCACGGCCCACCGCGGCGCGAGACGCGCGAAGACCAACCATGTGATCACCACGGGAACCACGCCCCACGGATTCGCCACGAGTCCGGTGATCGGTGCGAGACAGAGGGGCAGGAGCACTCCGGCGAGCATGGCCTGCGCGATGGACGGAGGGATGCGGGCGATCAGGGTGCCGAGAGCGGGCCACAGCGCCGTGAGCAGGATGAGCGCGGCCGTGACGAGGAACGCGCCGACCGCTGCCGACCATCCGCCGTCGACTGCTCCGGTGGCGGCGAGGAGGGCGGCGCCGGGAGTCGACCAGGCGACGGTGATCGGCATCCGATATCGCCAGGCGAGGACGACGCAGGCGAGCCCCATCGTGAGGCTGACCGCGAGCAGCCCGCTGGCGGCCTGCTCGGGGGTCGCTCCGACGGCGCTGAGGCCCGTGAGCACCACGGCGAATGAGCTCGTGAACCCGACCAGCGCGGTGACCACCCCGGCCAGGATCGGTCGGGAGAGGGGCGCGGCGGTCGGCATGCGTCAGAGGCTATCGCGTGTCGAGGTCACGCCAATCCCATCCGGTGCGCGAGGACGACGGCCTGCACGCGGTCGCGCGCGCCGAGCTTCTGCAGGATGCGCGACACGTGCGTCTTCACCGTCGCCTCTCCGATGAACAGGGCACTCGCGATCTCGGCGTTGCTGCGCGCATCGGCCAGCAGCACGAGCACCTCCGCCTCGCGGTCGGTGAGCGGGTCGGCGAGCACGGTCGCGGCGATCTGCGACGGCACGGAGGCGGATGCCGAGGAGGATGCCGGTCCGGGTGCCGTCGTGAACCGAGCCAGTACGCGTCGTGTGACCTCGGGTGCCAGCATCCCGTCGCCCGCGGCGAGGGCCCGCACCGCGGCGATGAGATCCTCGGCGCCGGCGTTCTTGAGCAGGAAGCCACTCGCACCGGCGTCCAGCGCCTGGTAGAGGTAGTCGTCGCGATCGAACGTCGTGACGATCGCGATGGCCGCTCCGACCGCCGGGTCGGCGACGATCCGCCGAGTGGCCTCGATGCCGTCCATGTCGGGCATCTGCACGTCCATCGTGATGACGTCGGGGCGCAGAGCGGATGCCTGCGCCACGGCGTCGGCGCCGGTCGCCGCCTCGCCGACCACCGTGATGTCGGGTTGCGTGTCGAGGATCGTCCGGAATCCGGCTCGCAGCATCGCGTGATCGTCGACGAGCAGGACGCGGATGGGTGCGTCGGACCCGCTCATGAGGAGACACCCGTCTCGATCGGCGACGCGGCCTGCGCGCCGCCGGCGCCGGCGCCGGTCAGCGGAACTCGAGCCCGCACCCGCAGACCTCCCGCCGCGCGAGGAGCGACGTCGAGCGTGCCACCGGATGCCGCGGCGCGCTCGCGCATGCCCAGCTGACCGAGTCCGGGGCGAAGCACGGCCACGGCGCGACCGGTGTTGACGATCTCGACCTCGACCCCGTCATCGTCGTAGCGCACGCGCACATCGGCGGTCGCGCCGACGCCGGCATGACGCCGAGCATTCGTGAGCGACTCCTGGGTGATGCGATACAGGTTCACGGACACGACCGAGGGCACGGGCCTCGGGGTGCCGATCACCGCATAGTCGGTGGGCAGTCCCGCCTCCGACGACGCGTCGACCAACGAGCGGATGTCGTCGAGCGTCACGGTCGACGCGGCATCCGCCGTCTCGCCTCCGGGGGTGCGAAGCGTCTCGAGCAACTGCCGCAGCTCGTGGATCGCATCGCGCGCGGAGTCCTCGATGCCGCTGAGGATGCTCGTGGTCTTCGCGGGGTCCTGATCGATCACGAGACGAGCGGCGCCCGCCTGCACGCCCATGACCGACACGTGATGGGCGACCACGTCATGCAGCTCTCGGGCGATGCGCACGCGGTCGAGGGCGACGGCCTGCGCTGCGGTCACCTCGCGCTCCTGCTCGAGTTCGGCCGTGCGCTGCTCGAGCACCGCGCGTTCGCGTGCGGCGTGCCAGGAGCGCTCGCCGAAGTAGTAGGCGCCGCCGAAGTACAGCACGTTCAGCAGCAGCTGGATGAGCATGAACGCGAGGTACGGAGACAGGAGTCCCGCCGCGACCTCGGCCTTCGCCGCCTCTTCGATGGCTTCGCGGTACATCGTGATGATCAGCCAGACGAACATGCCGAGGATGATGCCGACGCGCACGATCATCGCGGCCCGGCGGTTGTTCATCCAGGCGCCGACCGTATAGAGCGACACGAACATGGCGATGTTGCCGACATAGATCTCGGGCACCTGGAACGAGATGGCGAGGAAGTATGCCAGCGACACGGCGATCGCGACCGGGGCCGGCCAGCGCCGACGCACCGCCAGCGGTGCGGTGACCGCGACGGCGTAGACGAGAGCCGTCCACGGTTCTGCCCGGGTGTCGCCGTAGATGTCGGCCACGGTCGAGAGAGCGGCGCTGAGGACGGCGCCCACGAACATGACCGCCGCGAGCACGAGGTCGCTGCGCTGCTCGCGGACGCTGGGGATGCGGGTGAACGGCGCTGCAGACATCCTCTTACCGTAGAGCCGGGGCGGATGCGGCGGCATCCCCCGCACGGGGGATCGTGGCGGGGCCGTGGTGACGTGCAGACACGCGATCCTGCGAGAATCGAGCGTGACCTCGACTCCGCACACCGCGAAGCCCCGCCTCGCCCCGCTCTACCTCGCCGGATTCACCACCGCTTTCGGGGCCCACGGCATCGCGGCGGCGCTGGGCGCGGAGACCGAGGACATCGGGTGGACGCTGCTCGCGTTCGGGCTCACCCTCGCGCTCTACGACCTCGCCGAGGTGCTGCTCAAGCCGCTGTTCGGCGCGCTGAGCGACCGGGTGGGCGTGCGCCCTGTCATCATCGGCGGCCTCCTCGCGTTCTCGGCGTTCTCGGTCGTCGGCGCCGTGGTTCCCGGCATGCTCGGACTCGTCATCGGTCGATTCGGGCAGGGTGCGGCGGCATCAGCCTTCTCGCCGTCGTCGTCGGCTGCCGTCGCCCGGCTCACCGACGATGCCACCCGCGGGAAGTACTTCGGTCGCTACGGCTCGTGGAAGAGTCTCGGCTACGCGCTCGGTCCGCTGATCGGCGCCGTGCTCGTGGTCTGGGGCGGCCTGCCCGCGCTGTTCTGGGCGCTCGCCGTGCTCGGTCTCGGCGCTGCACTGTGGGTCGCTGCAGCGGTGCCACGGGTCGCCGTGCTGCCGCGCAAGCGAGTCACGCTCGTCGATCTCGGTCGAGAGCTGATCGCGCCCGGATTCCTCGTCCCGACCCTGGTGCTGGCGGCGACGACCGGCGCCCTGGCGGTCGCCGTCGGATTCCTCCCGCTGCTCGGGCGGCAGGCCGGGCTCGACATCGTCTGGAGCATGGCCATCGTGACCGTGCTCGCGATCGCGTCGAGCGTGGCTCAGCCGTTCGTGGGCGCCGCGCATGACCGCGGGCGCATCTCGGTGCGCACAGGCGCCGTCGGCGGCCTGGCGCTGATCGCGGCCGGCATCGCGCTCGCCGCGGTCACGCAGACTCCGGCCGCGCTCGTCGTCACCGCGCTGCTGGTCGGCATCGGCGTCGGGGTCGCGACGCCGATCGCGTTCTCGCACCTGGCCGCATCGACCCCGCCGGAGCGGATGGGCCGCACGATGGGCAGCGCCGAACTCGGACGCGAGCTGGGAGATGCGGGTGGTCCTCTCGTGGCGGGCGCCGTGGCGACGGCATCCGTCCCCGGCGTCGGTCTCGCGGCGGTGGCCGCGCTCACGGCCGGAGCCGGAGTGCTCGCGCTGGTGGGATTGCGGCGGGACCGCAGAAGCTCTTGACGCGTCACTTGTATTTTGCAAGTGTTGGCGCATGAGCCTCTTCATCACCTGCCCCGTCGAGAGCGTCGACCGGGCCACCGCGTTCTACACCGCTCTCGGCTGGACCCTCAACGCCGAGATGTCCGATCACAATGTGTCGTGCTTCATGATCGCGCCCGAGCAGTACGTGATGCTCGGCAGCCGCGAGATGTATGCGAGCGTCGGCGGCACGGAAGACGTGATCGGCGGCCCTGACACCCCCTCGAAGGTCACTGTCTCGTTCGACCTCGACAGTCGTGAGGCGGTCGACGAGCTCGTCGACCGCGCGGCTGCCGCCGGCGGTCGGATCGGCGACACCGACGACTACCCCTTCATGTATCAGCGCCAGTTCGACGATCCGGACGGCTATCACTACTCGCCGTTCTGGATGAAGCCGGACGCCGATCCGGGCGCGTGAGCGACCTCGCCGCAGCCCTCGACGTCGTCGGTGCCCGCTGGGCCCTTCTCATCGTCGAGAAGCTGCTCGACGGGCCGCAGAGATACGGCGATCTGCAGCGTGAGCTCGGAGCTCCGACGAACATCCTCGCGACACGTCTGCGCGAGCTCGAAGCGGCCGGAGTGCTGCGGCGACTGCCCCTGCGGCACAACACGCGCGCCTATGCCCTCACCGAGCGAGGCGTCGCATTGCGGGAGGCGATCGAGGCTCTCGGCCGCTGGGGCGCGGAGGTGCCGGCACCCGCCGAGCAGAACGAGCGCATACTGTGAACATCGCCGCCCTCTCGTGCGAAGGAGCACTCTGATGACCGGACGCATTCTGATCGACCTCTTCATGACCCTCGACGGCGTCGCGCAAGGGCCGGGCGGCATCGACGAGGATCCGTCCGGAGGCTTCGAGTTCAGCGGTTGGCAGGCAGGGTATCCGTCGTCGGGGATGGGGCCCCAGGTGCAGCGGGGGATGCAGGGACTCGATGCGCTGCTGCTCGGGCGCCGCACGTACGACATCTTCGCCGCGTACTGGCCGCATCACACCGACGGTCCGTCGGGGGAGATCGGCAGGCTCTTCGATCGGGTCCCGAAGTATGTGGCGACACGGGATGCCGACCTCGATCTGTCATGGAAGGGCAGCGAGCGCGTCGGTGACGATCTCGCCGCGGAGATCGCCGCGATGCGCGAGCGACACGACGAGGTGCACGTGATCGGCAGCATGGACCTCGCGCACTCGCTGCTGGCCGAGGGTCTGTTCGACGAGCTCAACCTGTGGGTCTACCCGATCCTTCTGGGCACGGGCAAGAAGGTCTTCGACGACGGCGCCGAGCCGGCGGTGCTGCGACTGCTCGAGCCGCCGGTCGCCGACGACAGCGGAGTGATGCTGCTGCGCTACGGACGGACGGATCGGGTGCCCGAGGTCGGCACCTTCGAGGACTGAAACGGTATATCGCCCGCTTCTTCCCTCCTGCGTGGCGATCCGATAGCTTCAACTCAACGCGGCCGGAACGGCCGCGGTTCCGAGGTCCGGCGCAGGGTCCGTTCACGGCGTGCTCGACTTCCGTCGGAGGGTGGAGCTATGGCGCAACGACGCGCTCTGATTCATGCAGTTCTGGGTGGGGTGGCGGCGATCGCACTCGCACTCGGGGGAGCGACCGCAGCGGGAGCTGTGGAGGACGATCCGACGATCGATCCCGGGGCGACCACAGGCGAGGTGATCGCGACGACCGACGACATCGCAGCCGACCCGCTCGAGGTCGTCGCCGACCCGCTCGAGGGCGACGCCGCCTCGCTCGAGGGTGCCGCCGCCGATGCAACACTCAGTGACGCCGCACCCGCGCCGGCGGTCGTCGAGGACGCGCCTGCACTCGCACCTGCGCCAGCACTCGCCCCTGCACTGATGCCGCCTCCGGCACTGATCCCGCCACCGCCACCGGCGCCTCAGGGCACCGGAACGATCAGCGGCACCGTGACACGCGAAGACAACGGGGCTCCGATCTCCGGCGTGAGCGTGTCGGTGAGCGGGCGCGCGTGGGTGACACCGACGGCCCTCACGGACGAGAACGGCGACTACACCCTTCGTGGACTCGCGGACGACTCCTACGTCGTGTCGTTCTGGGCCGGAGGCGGGACGGACCTCATGCGCGAGCACTGGGATGGAGTCACAGATTCCTCGGCCGCCACTCCTGTCGTCATTGCCGGCGGTGCGTCGGTCGCCGACATCGACGCGTCGCTGAGCACCGGCGGCGCCATCGAGGGCATCGTCACCCGGGCGCAGGACGGCTCAGCGGTCGCGGGCGCCACTGTCTCGGCACTCTCGGACAACAACGAGATCGTCGCATCGACCCAGGCCGACGCGTCCGGCGAGTACCACCTCGGCGGTCTTCCTGGCGGCTCCTACCGCCTGTATTTCGGGTCGCCTGACCCCGACCTGGCGTGGGAGTACTGGGACGACGCATACGGCTGGGACGCCGCGACGCTCATCACGATCGTCGAGAAGCAGACGGTGACGAATGTGGATGCCGCACTCGAACGCGTCGGTTACATCAGCGGCACCGTGACGAAGACCGCCGACGGTTCTCCCGCCAACGCTTCCGTCACGGTCAGCGGCATCGACCGAGACATGCGGTTCGCATTCGTCGGCAGTGACGGCAGTTTTCGCGTCGCCGTCGCCCCGGGGACCTACCTGGTGAGTTTCGACGCCTTCGATTCCGGCCTGCTCGACGAGTATTGGGACGACGCCGCCGTCCGCGAGGACGCGACCTCTGTGGTGGTCGAGGCCGGCGACGACGTCACGGGTGTCGACGCACAGCTCGACGCAGCGGCGACCATCGCCGGCACGGTCACGATGGCGAGCTCGGAAGATCGGGAGATGCTCGTCGAAGCGTGGGACGGCAGCGAACGTGTCGGGTATGCGATCGCCGATCGGCAGACCGGGGCGTACACCCTCAACATCCCTGCCGGGACGTACATCCTCAAGGCATCTGCGATCTTCTACAACGACAGCCCGACGACGGCGAAGCCCCAGTTCTCCGACGGCGTCGAGACGGCGGAGCTCGCGACCCCCGTCACGGCAGTCGCCTCCACGACAGTGGACGGCATCGACTTCACTCTCGTGCCGATCACTGAACCGGAACCCGAGCCCGAACCGGAGCCCGAGCTGACTGTCTCGATCGCGTCCACCCGCGCCGGCGGTGACATCGACGTCTCGGGTACCGGGTTCACCCCTGGCGCGACGATCGCGTTCGAGTTGCGCTCGACTCCGGTGGCTCTGGGAACACTGACCGCCGACGCGAACGGCGCGCTCACCGGTACTTTCCGTATTCCCGCGAACACGCCGCCGGGAGCGCACACGCTCGTGGCGCTGAACGCGCAGTCTGAGGTGGTGGCGAGCGTCGCTTTGCAGGTGACCCAGGCACCGGCCCCCGAAGCACCGATCGCGGCGGTTCCGACCACGACGGCAGCGGGTGCGGGCGCGGTCGCGGCTCGTGGCGACACGCTGGCGAACACCGGTGCCGATGTGCCCGCGTTCGCGTCGATGATGGCGGCCGGCCTGCTGTTCGCCGGCCTGTTGCTCGTGCGTCGTCGGCGCGTGCGCAGCTGACGGCGTTGGCGACGAGGACCCGGTGACTTCTGCGGAAGGGGCCGGGTTCTCACTGTCCTGCTCAGCGGGCGCCGAGCACCCGCTCGATCACCCGTGCCACCCCGTCGTCGTCGTTCGAGGTGGCCGTCTCATCCGCGGCGTCCTGCACGACGTCCGTCGCGTCGGCCATCGCGACGCCGTGGCCGGCCCAGCGCAGCATCTCGACATCGTTGAGGGCGTCGCCGAAAGCGATCACATCGCGGCGGTCGATCTCGAGGTGCTCGCAGAGGCGCGCGAGCCCGGTGGCTTTGGTCACGCCCTCGGCCATGACCTCGACGAACGGGGCGCCTGAGAGCGTCGCCTCGAAACCGGTCAGCCCGAGGTCGCGCAGCGCGTCGAACAACGCCGTCGGGGCGAGTTCTGGGTGCCGGATCACGAGCTTGAGGCTGGGTGCGGCCAGCACATGATCGAGTTCGACGCCGCCCATCGTGCGTGGATCGCGTTTGTGGTCGGCGAGATCGGCGATCTCGGCATAGCCGTGCTGCGCGACGAACGTCTCGCCGCCCTCACGCACGCTCGCGAACAGCAGTCCGGGGATGCTGGCGCGCAGCGCCTCGGCCAGGGTGCGGATCGTCTCTGCCGGAAGCTCTTCCGCGAACAGCATCCGTCCGTCGACGAGATGTGTCGCGTAGGCGCCGTTGCTGCACAGCGCCCAGCCGTCGAAGCCCGCGCCGTCCGCGAGCGCGCGTAGACCTATCGGCTGACGAGCGGTCACCGGGACGACGTGGATGCCACGGGCGCGCGCCGCGTCGAGGGCCGCGCGGGTGCGCCGCGTGACCGATGACGAGGAGTCGAGCAGTGTCCCGTCGAGATCGGTCGCGATCAGGCGGACGGTCACAGTCTCAGGAGAAGATCATCGGCAGGTCGTCGTCTTCCTCGGCCCCGCCGAGGTCGAACTCGACGACCACGGGGACGTGGTCACTGGGCTGCTCGCCCTTGCGCTCTTCGCGGTGGATCGACGCTCCGGTGACCGCCTCGGCGAGTGTCTTCGAGCCGAGGATGAAGTCGATGCGGATGCCTTCGTTGCGAGGGAACTTCAGACGCTGGTAGTCCCAGTAGGTGTAGCCCTCGGGAAGCAGTGGGCGGACGACGTCGGTCAGACCCGCGTCGGCGAGAGCGAAGAAGGCCTGACGCTCCTGCGGCGAGACGTGCGTCGAGACGCCCTCGACGATGTCGGGGTCGCCGTTGTCGGCGTCGAACGGGATGATGTTGAAGTCGCCCACCAGAGCGAGCGGCAGTTCGGGGTTCGCCGAGAGCTCTGCCGCCGTGGACTTCTTCAGCTCCTCGAGCCAGTGCAGCTTGTAGGCGTAGTGCGGGTCGTCGAGCGAGCGGCCGTTCGGCACGTACAGGCTCCACACGCGCACACCGTCGACGAGCACGCCGAGCGCACGTGCTTCGAGCGGTGCATCCGGTCCCTCGTGTCCCTTGGCGAAGCCCGGCATGCCGTCGAAAGACGTGCGGACGTCGGTGATCGGCAGGCGGCTGGCGATCGCGACGCCGTTCCATTGATTCAGGCCGTGGACTTCGACGTGGTAGCCGGCCTCTTCGAACGGCCCGTAGGGGAACTGCTCGGGTTTGCACTTGATCTCCTGCATCGCCAGCACGTCGATGTCCTCTCGGACGGCGAACTCGACGGTGCGGGTGACACGGGTGCGGATGGAGTTGACGTTCCAGGTGGCCAAGCGCATGCGTCAAGCCTAGGCCTTGCCTCCTACACTGGATGCCGTGACCGCACTCGACGCAGACCGCCAGACCCTTCTCGACCTGATCAAGGACGAGGCGGTGTTCCACGGAGACTTCACGCTCTCGAGCGGCAAGAAGGCGACGTACTACGTCGACATGCGCAAGCTCACCCTCGACCACCGCGCGGCACCGGCGATCGGTCGCATCATGCTCGACCTCATCGGCGACCTCGACGTCGTGGCGGTCGGCGGCCTGACCCTCGGCGCCGACCCCATCGCGAACGCGGTGCTGCACGCCTCGGTCGCCGCCGACAAGCCGCTCGACGCGTTCGTCGTGCGCAAGGAGCCGAAGGACCACGGCCGCGGTCGCCAGATCGAGGGTGCAGACGTCGCCGGCAAGCGCGTCGTCGTACTCGAAGACACCTCGACCACCGGGCAGTCCGCGCTCAAGGCCGTCGAGGCGCTGCGCAAGGAAGGGGCCGAGATCGTCGCCGTCGCCGTGATCGTCGACCGCAAGACGGGCGCCCAGGCCGCGATCGAAGCCGAGGGCCTCGAATGGCGTGCCGCCTTCGACCTCGACGACCTCGGACTCGACCCCCAGTGACCCGCTACGCGCTGGCCGTCGACGTCGGCGGCACGAAGATGGAGGCCGCGCTCGTGGACGAGCACGGTGTGCTCGTCGGCGGCAGCCGCTCGCGACAGGCGACCGGGCGCCAGGCGACGATCGAGTCGCTGAACGACGCGGTGATCTCGATCGTGACCCACGCTCTGGCCGCTGTGCCGGCAGATGCCGACCTCGTGGGCGCCGGTGCCGGAAGCGCCGGACCCATCAACCGTGCCGCCGGAGCGATCATGCCGGTGAACATGCCGCTCGCGCGGGGCTTCGGTCTTGCGGAGTCGGTGCGCTCGGCGGCATCCGCTGCGCTCGGCCGCGAGGTTCCGACCGTCCTCGGCCATGACGGTGGCGCGCTCGCCCTGGCGGAATCCTGGCTCGGCGCCACGCAGGATGCCGGTGCCTCGCTGTCGATCGTCGTCTCGACCGGCGTCGGCGGAGGGTTCGTCGTCAACGGCGCGTACATTCCCGGAGCCACCGGCAATGCCGGGCATCTCGGACAGGTGCGTCGCGAAGGCGGGCTCACCCTCGAGGAGATCGCCTCGGGGCCCGCGAGCGCCGCCTGGGCTCAGCAACAGGGCTGGACCGGAGCCACCGGCGAGGACCTGGCTCGGGATGCCGCCGCGGGCGACGCCATCGCCCGTGCCGCGATCGAGCGGTCGGCGAAGGCGGTCGGAGAAGCGCTCGCGGATGCCGCGACCCTCGTCGACCTCGACATGGTCGCGATCGGCGGCGGGTTCTCTCGCGTGTCCGCCGACTACATCGACCTCGTGCAGCAGGCGCTCACGGCAAGTGCCGCGCACGAGTACTCGCGGCGTACCCGGGTCGTGCGCTCGGGACTCGGCGACGAGGGGCCGCTCATCGGCGCCGCGGCGCTCGTCCTACGCTGACCTGTCGGTCACCGGGGAATCAGCGCCCCGCGACGATCAGGTGACGCTGCGGCCCTTCGAGTCGGGCCACCGCGACCTTGAGTTCGGTGACGTCGGCGGCGACTCCGTCGATGCGTGCGGTGAGTTTCTCTTCGACGCCGTCGATGCGTGCGGTGAGTTTCTCTTCGACGCCGTCGATGCGTGCCGTGAGCCTCTGTTCCACTCCGCCGATACGCACCCCGAGCGACGTCTCGACGCCGACGAGATCGGTGCGGAGGGAGTCGGATCGGCGGATGCACCAGGCGAAGCCCGCGAACATGGTGCCGCCCAGAGCCAGCAGGAGGCCGACGGCGCTGATGACGATCGTGATGATCTCGGCGGACACGAACATGCTCCCATTCTGGGGGTGGAGGGTGGGGTCTCGCAGAATGCTACGCGGGCGACGACCGGGGCCGACGGCGGTGCGGGTCATCCTTCGGGCACGGGGGAGAACGCGGTCCAGAAGATGATCGTGCAGAAAAGATCGATGCTTTCCGTTCGCCCCCCTAACAAAACCGGCCTACGCTCGTAGCAGGCGACGGAAGGAACACGCATGCGCGTACTCGGACTGCTCTCGGGCACCTCACACGACGGCATCGACGTCACGGTCGTGGACTTCACAGAGAGCGACGGAGCGCTGCGCGGCACGGTGCTGCACGAAGACAGCGTGCCGTACGCCCCCGACCTGCGGGCCCGACTCGTCGCGGCGCTGCCTCCGGCGCCCACGACGTTCGCCGAGGTCTGCGAGCTCGACACCCTGATCGGCCAGGCCTTCGCCGAGGTCGCCGCCACGGCATCCGATGTCGTCGGGGGAGTGGATGCCGTGTGCACGCACGGCCAGACCGTCTTCCACTGGGTCGCCGACGGCCACGCGCTCGGCACCCTGCAGATCGGGCAGCCGGCGTGGATCGCCGAGCGGGTCGGCGCACCCGTGGTGTCGGACGTGCGCATCCGTGACATCACTGCGGGCGGCCACGGTGCACCGCTCGTGTCGTTCCTCGATGAGCTGCTGCTGCGCGGTCGGGCGGGAGTCTCGGCGGCGGTGAACCTCGGCGGCATCGCGAACGTGACCGTGGTCGGTCCCGACGGTCTGTCGGCCTACGACATCGGCCCGGCGAATGCACTGGTCGACGCGGTGGTCGTCGCCGAGGGGCTGAACGACCGAGGCTACGACGCGGATGCCGCGATCGCTCGCACCGGCACCGTCGACGACGTGCTGCTCGCCGAGCTGCTCGCCGACCCGTACTACGCCCTGCCCGCGCCCAAGAGCACGGGCAAGGAGCATTTTCACCTCGACTATGTGCGTGCGCACGTCGACCGCATGCGACCCGGCATCGCGCCGGCCGACCTGATCCGCACGCTCACCGAGCTCACGATCCGCACCGTCGCACACGACATCCGCACCGCCGGCATCCGCTTCCTGGCTGTCTCGGGTGGCGGGTGCCACAACCCGCTCATCATGCAGGGGCTGCGTGAGGCGCTCCCCGACATCGAGGTGGTGCTCGCCGACGAGCTCGGCGCCCCGGTCGACAGCAAGGAGGCGATCCTGTTCGCGCTGATCGGATGGTGCACGTTGCATGGCGTCGCGGCCGTGACGCCCGGCGGCACCGGAGCGCGGGAAGCCCGAATCCTCGGCACCATCACACCCGGTGCGGGTCCGCTGCGGATGCCGGAGCCCGTGGATGGAGTGCGCAGCCTGACGCTGCGCTGATCGAGGGATCGGGGCGCTCAGCGCTTGCGGTCGTCGTCGTCCCAGGGGCCTTCCCACCAGCCGGCGCGCCCATCGCCCCCGCCGCCTCCACGACGTCGTGAGCGGAAGAACTGCACTACCCACACGGTCAGCGTGCTGAGGAGGATCAGGAAGATCACCAGGAACAGCAGGTCGGACTGGTTCATGGGCGTTTCCCCTCCGCGGCATCCGCCACGATCTTGGCGATCCGAGCGGACCGCGTCTCGGCACGCTTCGCCATCGCGATGTGCGTCAGGCCGAACTTCTTGACCGACTTCGGAAAGGCGTCCCAGTGGGCCCGCGCGGCGGGCACGGCATCCAGCGCCTCCGTCAGTTCGGGCGGCTCGATCCCGGCTTCCGGGCCGTCGAGCAAGGTCCACGACCCGTCCGCCTTCGCGGACTCGAGCACGCGGATGCCGGCCGGTGCGAGCTGTCCGGCGGCCTCGAGGTCGATCAGTCTCGCCTTGTTCGTCGCTGCCCATCCGCTGCCGCGTCGTCGGGGTGAGAACCACTGGCCCACCGTCTGGTCGTCGAAGGTGCGCACCGGACCGTCGATCCATCCGAAGCACAGAGCCTGACGCACGGCATCGTCGTATCCGACACCTCCGGCCCGGTTGCCGCGAACGCTCAGCAGCCAGACTCCCGCGATGCGCTCATGATGCTCCTCGAGCCAGGCGCGCCAGGCGGCCGCATCCGCTGCGACGACCCGCTCTCCTTCGTCGAGCGCGCCCACGTCAGTCCTCGTCGAGCGTCGGAATCGACTCGGTGACGGTGGGCAGCAGGTCGGCGACCGAGTCGACGATCTCGTCGGGCCGGAACGGATACTTCTCGACCTCGGCCTCGTCGCTGATGCCGGTCATCACGAGCACGGTGTGCAGCCCCGCCTCGATGCCGGCGATGATGTCGGTGTCCATCCGGTCGCCGATCATGCCGGTCTTCTTCGAGTGCGCGCCGATCTTGTTGAGCGCCGAGCGGAACATCATCGGATTCGGCTTGCCGACGACATACGGCTCCTTACCCGTCGCCTTGGTGATGAGCGCCGCGATCGCGCCGGTCGCCGGCATGACTCCGTCGGCCGAGGGGCCCGTCGCATCGGGGTTCGTCACGATGAAGCGCGCGCCCTTGATGATGAGTCGGATCGCCTTGGTGATCGCCTCGAACGAGTAGTTGCGAGTCTCGCCGACGACCACGAAGTCGGGATTCGTCTCGGTCATGATGAACCCGGCCTCGTGCAGGGCCGTGAGGATGCCCGCCTCGCCGATCACGAAAGCTGAACCGCCCGGCAGCTGCTGCGCGAGGAAGTCCGCGGTGGCCAGCGCCGAGGTCCAGATCCGCTCCTCGGGCACGACGAGTCCGCTGGCGCGGAGGCGGGCCGACAGGTCTCGTGCCGTGAAGATCGAGTTGTTCGTCAGCACGAGGTACGGGATGTCGTTCTGCTCCCACCCGGCGAGCAGCTCGGACGCGCCGGGAATGGCGTCGTTCTCATGCACGAGCACGCCGTCCATGTCGGTCAGCCAGCATTCGATGTTGTCGCGGTGTGCCATGAGCACAGCTTATGGGGCGGCGATTACGGGCAGGTGTCAGGTTGTGGCGAGGCTGTCAGGCGCTGAGCCAGACCACCTCTGCGGCGCCGTCAGGAAGCGTCGTCTCGACGCCGTCGAGCTCGATGCCCTGGTCCGTGGTCGTGATGCTCGCCGCGACGGCGACGCCAGCCGCCTCGAGGGCGCGCAGCAGCTCGGGGTCGCGGTCGTCGACGCGCAGCACGCGGCCGACGTGACCCACCGGCGCGTCGGCGAGAAGGACGAAGGGCTCGCGTTCGACGACGCCCGCGGCATCCGGGATCGCGTCGCCGTGCGGGTCGAATCGTGGCCGGCCGAGGCGTGCGTCGATGCCCTCGAGAAGGCGGTCGCTGATCGTGTGCTCGAGCACTTCGGCCTCGTCGTGCACCTCGTCCCAGCCGTAGCCGAACTCCTGCACCAGCCAGGTCTCGATCAGGCGGTGGCGTCGCACCATGGCCAGGGCGCGCTGCGTGCCGGCATCGGTCAGCCGAACCGCACCGTAGGGCACGTGCGAGACGAGGCCCGCGGCGGCGAGCTTCTTGACCATCTCGGTCACCGAAGACGGAGCGATGCCGAGCTTCGCCGCGAGCACCGACGGGGTGATCGGCGCGTCCTGCCACTCGGTGTGCGCGTAGACCGTCTTCAGGTAGTCGTCTGCTGCGGGGGATGCCACTCGTCCAGCCTAGATCAGGGGTTCGCGACGTCGACGAGGATGCCGAAGGCGACCTGGCCGGCGAAGAACACGATGAGGAAGCCGAGCAGAGCGGCGAAGAGCGAGAGGCGGCCGTCGAACCCCTCGATCTCGGCGATGCCGATCTTGCGGGCGCGGAAGGCCAGTACCAGCGTCGCGATGCCCAGCACCAGCTGCACCCACGGGCCGCCGAACGGAAGCACGGTCGGGAAGGCGACGAGGAGGCCTCCGATCACGCCGGTCGCGATGCCGGTCCACGTGAGGATGCGGACGGTGCGGCGCGCGGGTTCGGCAGACATCCTTCGAGCCTAATCGCCTGGCGAGGGCGCCGTGGACGCTGTGAATCGTGTCAATCGGGCCCGATTCCTTGACGCGAGAGGAGCGCGGCGGGTAGCTTCGACCGGGCACGGGAAAACGCTATCCGAGCGGGCTGCAGGCCCAGAGATGGATTTCGATGATGAACATCCGACACCGATCATTCCGCGCCGTCGTGGCGCTGGCCGCCGCCGGCTGCCTCGTCGCGGGTGGTGCGCAGAGCGCGGCAGCGGCGTCACCCGCAGCCCCGGCCGCGGGTCGCCACGATCACGGCACCCAGGCACCGCAACTCGAGTCGCTCGACCGCGGACTCGTCGCCGTCTCGACCGCCGAGGGCGTCTTCCTCAGCTGGCGACTCCTTGCGACCGAGACGACCGGCGCGACCGAGACCGGCCTCGCCGGCCCCGACTTCGCCGTCTATCGCGACGGCGCGAAGGTCGCCACGGTCACCGACAGCACGAACTACGCGGATGCCGGCGGCTCCGCCACCTCGGAGTACTCCGTCGTCCCGATCGTCAGCGGCATCGAGCTGACGGCATCCGCGTCGGCATCCGTCACCGCCTGGGCCGACGGTCACCACGACCTGCCCCTGCAGAAGCCGGCCGACGGGGTGACGCCGAAGGGCGAGGCCTACACCTACTCGGCGAACGATGTCTCGGTCGGCGACGTCGACGGCGACGGGCAGTACGAGTACGTCGTGAAGTGGGACCCCTCGAACTCGAAGGACGTCTCGCAGCGCGGCTACACCGGGCCGGTCTATCTCGACACCTACGAGCTCGACGGAACGCTGCTGAATCGCCTGGACCTCGGCGTGAACATCCGCGCCGGAGCACACTACACGCAGTTCCTCGTCTACGACTTCGACGGCGACGGCCGGTCCGAGACCATGCTGAAGACGGCGCCCGGCACGAAGTCGGTGCAGTATGCCGACGACGGCTCGGTCGCGAGCGAGTCGTACATCACTCTCCCCAAGGACGACCGCAAGGCCGGGTACTCGAACGACGACGACTACCGCCTGAGTGCCGCGGACTACGAGCAGCGTCTGGTCGAGATGTTCCTCGGGTGGAGTGACCGCGAGGAGGTCGTGTCGGGCCAGTGGCCGGCCACTCTCGAAGAGGCGTGGGGCATGCCCGTGACGCACGAATACCCGCTCTCGCCGGAGGCCGCGCAGGAACTGGCGACCACCTTCATCGACGTGTACGCGCCGAGCCGCAGCGCGCGCAACCTGCTGCGGGAGTTCGAGGGCTTCATCGTCGACGGACCCGAGTACCTCACGGTCTTCGACAGCGCGACCGGCAAGGAGCTGCAGACCATCCCGTATCCGACCGAGCGAGGAGACGACGGACTGCTGTGGGGTGACTACGCGATGTCGCGCATCGAGCCGGCGAACCGCGTCGACCGCTTCCTCGCCGGCGTCGGATACCTCGACGGGCAGCATCCGTCGGCCGTCTTCGCTCGCGGGTACTACACGCGCACGACCGTCGCGGCCTTCGACTGGGACGGCAAGCGCCTCACGGAGCGGTGGGGCGTCGACAGCGGCCACGTGCCGATGACGAACCCGTTCAACGACTCCCCGCACGGCCGGGACGGCACCGACCCCGAGTTCGGCACGATCACGACGCAGGGCGATCACTCGCTGAGCTTCGCCGACGTGGATGCCGACGGTAAGCAGGAGCTCGTCTACGGATCGGCGACGATCGACGACGACGGCAGCCTGCTGTACAGCTCGTTCGACGTGCTCCCCGAGGGAAGCGCCGACCCCGGGGCGACCGTGCGCCTGGGCCATGGCGACGCCATGCACGTGACCGATATCGACCCCAGCCGCCCCGGCCTCGAGATCTGGACGGCCCACGAGGGTGCGACGAGCGCACCGTACGGGTCGGTGATGCGTGATGCCGCGACCGGAGAGTCCCTGTTCGGGGCGTACTCGGGTCGCGACACCGGTCGCGCCATGATCGGCGACGTGCGTCCCGACGTGCCGGGTATCGAGGTGTGGTCGAGCATGCCAGGCGGCACCGAGGGCAGCGGACTCCTGAGCGCGACCGGCGAGGTGCTGCAGCCGGAGACGCCAGGCACCAACATGTCGATCCGCTGGGCGGGCGACCTGACGACGCAGCTCGTGAACGGCAGCGGCGCCCAGACGCCGACCATCGACGACTGGACCCGCGGGACGCTCGTCACCGCGACCGGAACGCTCACGAACAACGGCACGAAAGGCAACCCGTCGCTCGTCGCCGATGTGCTGGGGGACTGGCGTGAGGAGCTGCTCGTGCGCACCGTGGACTCGAGCGCGCTGCGGTTCTTCACGACGACCGAGCCGACGGCGCACAAGCTCACGACCCTGATGCACGACGTGCAGTACCGGGCCGAGACCGCGCGTCAGCAGACCACCTACAACCAGCCCGCGTACACCTCGTACTACCTGGCGAGCGACATCGACTGGTCGCAGGTGCCGGTGCTGACCGCGCCGACGACTCCGAAGGCTCCGACCTTCACCGACAAGCCGGGCACCTCCCGCGACGAGGTGAAGGTGCCGAAGAACGTGACAGGCATCAGCTACTACGTCAACGGCGAGAAGGTCGAGGCGCGGGGCGGCAAGGTGAAGGTGACGGGAGAGGTGACCGTCGTCGCCGTCCCCGAGCCCGGATGGCGCATCGCCGACGGCGCGACCTCGCAGTGGACCGAGACTCTCCGCTCTCGCTGACGGCGCGGTGACAGGACGCCGCCCCGAGTCGACTCTTCCCGTGCCGGCTCGGGGCGGTTCTGCGCGCAAGGGTCGTGCTGCGCGCGCGGGTCCGGTCGCTCAGGCGCCCGTCAGCACCAACCAGAGCAGGGCGCCATTGAGCGCGATGAGCAGAACGGATGCCACGATGCCCGCCGCCGTCGTCCAGGTGCGACTTGCCCAGACGCCGAGCGTGCGACGCTGCGCGGTGAGCGCGACGAGGGGGATCAGCGCGAACGGGATGCCGAATGAGAGGACGACCTGGCTGAGCACCAGCGCCAGCGTGGGATCGAAGCCGATGCCGAGGATCACCAGCGCGGGGATCAGGGTCACGAGTCGACGCGCGAGAAGCGGGATGCGCACGTGCAACAGGCCGTGCATGATCTCCGCTCCCGCGTAGGCACCGACGGATGTCGAGGCGAGACCGGAGGCCAGCAGCCCGACCGCGAAGAAGGTCGCGACGACAGGCCCGAGTCCCGCGGCGAGCGCGGCATGGGCGCCTTCGAGCGAATCCGTCCCCTCGACACCTGCCAGGTTGGCGGCCGCGAGCAGCAGGATGCCGAGGTTGACGGTGCCCGCGATCACCATCGCGATCGAGACGTCCCAGCGGGTCGCCGTGAGCAGGCGACGGATGCGCGAGGTCTCGGTTCGCGCAGTCTCCGTCGGCCCGTGCGCCGCGGCGGCACCGAACCGATCGCGAGTGAGCGAGGAGTGCGCGTAGATCGCGTGCGGCATGATCGTCGCGCCGAGGATGGAGGCGGCGAGGAGCACCGATCCGGTGCCCTCGAAACGGGGCACCAGGCCACCGACGATGCTCGCGGCATCCGGCGGTGCGATGAAGAGCCCGGCGACGAAGCCGACCGCGATGATCACCATGAGCCCGATGATCACGAACTCGAAGGGCCGAGCGCCGCGGCGGCTCTGCACCGTCAGCAGGACCATCGACACGGCGCCGGTGATGATCCCTCCGAGCAGCAGCGGGATGTCGAACAGAAGGTAGAGGGCGACCGCGCCGCCGATGACCTCGGCCAGATCTGTCGCCATCGCGACGAGCTCGGCCTGCAGCCAGTAGGCCCGACGGGCCCACGGCCTCGTGAGGCGCGCACCCAGCACCTCGGGGAGACTCTGCCCCGTGACGACGCCGAGCTTCGCCGACAGGTACTGGATCAGCCAGGCCATCACGTTGCCCGCCACCACGACCCAGACCAGCAGGTACCCGTACTGCGCGCCGGCGGTCATGTTGCTCGCGACGTTGCCCGGATCGAGATACGCGACACCGGCGACCAGCGCGGGGCCGAGGAGCCAGAGGCTGCGGGGCGCGGTGGCGCGGGTGGGCGTCGGCCCCTTCTCGACGACAGCATTTTTCGGCATGCCGAAATCGTAGCGGATATTTCGGTGTACCTAAATCGCTGTTGCGGATGCGCCGGATAGCCTGGCTGGATGGATGAGCAGGCGCCCGCGAATGCAGCGGAGACAGGCGGATCGTCGGCCCAGCCCGGATACGGGGTCGGACCCTGGCCCGGCGGCGAGGTCGAGTGGCCTGCGGGGGAGCAGTACGACCCCGAGCTGCTGGCCGTCGGAGACACGCGCAACGTGATCGATCGCTACCGCTACTGGCGGATGGACGCGATCGTCGCCGACCTCGACACCAAGCGGCATCCGTTCCACGTGGCCATCGAGAACTGGCAGCACGACATGAACATCGGCTCGATCGTGCGCAGCGCCAACGCGTTCCTCGCAGACACCGTGCACATCATCGGCCGGCGCCGGTGGAACAAGCGGGGCGCCATGGTCACCGACCGCTATCAGCACGTCGTGCACCATGAGGACGTCGAGGCCTTCACCGCCTGGGCGACCGCCGAAGGCCTGCCGATCATCGCCGTCGACAACGTCGAGGGCGCAGTGCCCGTCGACCGCGCGGATCTGCCGCAGAGCTGCGTGCTGCTGTTCGGTCAGGAGGGCCCGGGCCTCTCGGATGCCGCGCTCGCCGCGGCATCCGCGCACATCGAGATCACGCAGTACGGCTCGACCCGGTCGATCAACGCGAGCGCGGCCGCCGCGGTGATCATGTACGAGTGGTGCCGGAGGCATGCGGGCTGACGGCGGCGTCGGACCCTCTCGACACGATGCCCGCTCGGGCGTAGCGTGAGTGCCGATCTGAGGAGGTCGACATGGCAGCGATCAGTTCCATCCGCCCGTTTCTCTGGTTCGACGGGCGGGCGCAGGAGGCGATGGAGTACTACGTCTCGGTGTTCCCGAACTCGTCGATCGACCAGGTGGTCCTGTACCCCGACGAATCGCTCGATCGACATTTCGAGGGCATGAGCGGCAAGGTCCTCAACGGCGACTTCACCCTGAACGGCTCGCCGTTCGGCTGCCTCGACGGAGGCCCCGAGTTCGCGTTCAACGAGTCGATCTCCTTCGTGATCGGCTGCGAGGATCAGGCCGAGATCGACCACTACTGGCAAGCCCTCTCGGCCGTGCCGGACTCGGAGGCCTGCGGCTGGTGCAAGGACAGGTTCGGAGTGAGCTGGCAGGTCGTGCCGGCCGGTCTGGATCTGCTCCAGCAGAGGCCAGAGCAGATCCAGGCGCTCATGCACATGAAGAAGATCGTGATCGCCGAGCTCGAGAACGCCTGATCCCTCGCGGCATCCTCAGTTCCCGAGATTCCGGGATACGTGTAGACGTCCGGAGTCGCAGCGATCGTGCAGTGCTAGACGCCGGCGGTGACCCAGCGACCCGAGCGCACGCGCCAGCCGAGAGTGCCCAGCCGAGCGAGCAGGTAGATGCCGAAGAAGGCGATGGCGAGCCAGATGAGGCCCGCTGACGCATCGACTCCGCTCGCGGCGATGATCCAGAGTGCCGGCAGGAACGGCACGAGATTGATCCCGCCGGCGATCGCGAGGTAGCGCGCGTCGTTCGCCCCCATCAGCACTCCGTCGAGCACGAACACCACCCCGGCGATCGGCTGCGCGAGCGCGAGGATCAGCAGCGCCGGCTGCACGAGCGCCGCGATCTCGGCGTCGCCGGTGAACACGACCCCGAGGACTCCGGAGAGTGCAGCGATGACAGCCCCGACCACGACGCCGAACCACGCGCCCCAGGCCACGGTGCGTTTCAGCACCCGATGCACCTGTCGCTCGTCGCCGGCACCGAGCTCTTTGCCGATCAGCGCCTGTGCGGCGATCGCCAGCGCGTCGAGCGCGAATGCCGCCGCCGAGAAGATCGTGAAGACGATCTGCCATCCGGCGAGCTCCTCGGTGCCGATGCCGGTGGCGACGGCGACCGTCGCGAGCAGAGCGACGCGCAGGCTCACGGTGCGCAAGAACAGCCAGCCGCCCGAGCGCGCTGTGCTGCCCATGCCGTCCCGTCGGGCTTTCAACGATGCGTCATGCCTCGCCGCGAGCCGCCGGATCACGAGGACGTATGCGCCGACCATGCCCCACTGGGCGACGACCGTGCCGGCCGCCGAGCCGGCGATGCCCCAGCCCAGCCCGTAGATGAACACCACGTTGAGCAGCGCGTTGGCCCCGAACCCGAGGCCGGCGATCCACAGGGGAGTCATGGTGTCCTGCATCCCGCGCAGCAGCCCGGTCGCGGCGAACACGATGAGCATGGCCGGGAGCCCCCACATCGAGACGACGAGATAGGCGTTGGCATCGGCGGCCACGGCGTCGCTCGCGCCGAACAGCGAGACCAGCCAGGGGGAGGATGCCGCGCCTGCGGCGGCGAGCACGGCCCCGATCGCGAGGGCGAGCCACATGCCGTTGATCCCGACCGAGACGGCCTCGCCCGGTCTGCCGGCGCCGAACAGTCGGGCCACCGCCGGGGTCGTCGAGTAGGCGAGGAAGACCATGAGTCCGACGATCGTCTGCAGCACCGCACCCGCGATGCCCAGGCCCGCGAGCGGCGTCGTGCCGAGATGTCCGACCAGCGCCGCGTCGACGATGAGGAACGCCGGTTCTGCGATCAGGGCGCCGAGCGCGGGGACGGCGAGGCGCAGGATCTCGCGGTTGAGAGTGCGCTCGGTCATCCTCCGAGCCTATGGGCTGGCGCGGACAGCAGGCGGTGCAGCACGCCCGCTCCGCCCTCCGGATCCGGTGCGGTCGTACCCTGGAAGGACCAGGATGCGACGGAGGTGCATCATGACGGATCCACGGGAGGCCGCGGCGCGGTACCGTGCGCGGCAGCGAAGCCGGGGGGACGACGAGGACGACACCGTCTCCGGTGCAGAACCGGGCATCGCCGCAGCGACGGATCGAGCCGCCTTCATCGAGACGGCGATCCAGGTCGCGATCCGCCGGGGCGATTTCGACGATCTCCCCGGTGCGGGCAAGCCCCTCGAGGGACTCGGAACGCACCACGACCCCGACTGGTGGATCCGACGCAAGATCGAGCAGGAGAACCTGACGGGTCTCGGTCCGCCGGCGATCCTGTTGCGCACCGAGGATCGCGAGCTCGACGACCAGCTCGACCTGCTCGGTCGCGAGGCCGACGTGCGGTCGGTGCTCGAGGACTTCAACGGTCGGGTGCTCGAGGCCCGACGCCAGCTGCAGGGCGGTCCGCCTGTCGTGACGAGTCCACGCGACATCGACGCCGAGGTGGCGGCGTGGGCCGAGCGACGCGCGGCGCGCTTCGCGGCGCGTGCTGCGGAGACGCCGGAGCGGCCCCGGCGACGACGGTTCGGCCTCCGGCGCAGGGCGTGACCCATCCCCCCGAATGTCGGAGCGACGCATAGGCTGGTCGGCATGACCGACGTGCTCCCCTCTGGCCTTGAGACCTCCGAGTTCAGCTCCGACATCCGCCCGCAGGACGACCTCTACCGCCATGTCAACGGCGCCTGGCTCTCCCGCACCGAGATCCCCGGCGACAAGGCGCGGTGGGGGTCCTTCCATCTGCTGGCCGAGCAGGCGGAGAAGGACGTCAGGGCGATCATCGAGGAGTCGCAGGATGCCGAGCCCGGCACTCTCGCCCGCAAGATCGGCGACCTGTTCGCCAGCTTCATGGACACCGAGCGCATCGCCGCCGCCGGGGCGACGCCCCTCGCCGAGACGCTCGCCGAGATCGACGCGATCGACGGCATCCCCGCGTTCCTGCGCACGGTCGGCGCCTACGATCGCGACGGCCGGGCGCACCTGATCGGGTTCTACGTCGACGGCGACCCGGGCAACCCGGAGCGCTACCTCCCGGTGGTCGTGCAGTCGGGCCTGTCGCTGCCGGACGAGAGCTACTTCCGGCTCGACACCTTCGCCGAGACCCGGGCGGCATACCGCGCGCACCTCGAGCGACTGCTCGCGCTCGCCGGAGTCGCGGATGCCGCGGGCACCGCCGACCGCTCGATCGCCCTCGAGACCGAGCTCGCCGGGCACCACTGGGACAACGTGCGCAGCCGCGATGCCGTCGCCACGTACAACCTGAAGACCTGGGCCGAGATCCAGGAGCTCGCCGGTGTCGACCTCGAGCCGTGGCGCGATGCCGTCGCTCCCGGCCACCCCGAGGCGTTCGCCGAGGTCGTGGTCTCGCAGCCGAGCTTCCTCGAAGGCCTCGGGTCACTGCTGACCGCCGAGCGTCTCGACGAGTGGAAGGCCTGGCTGCGCGCCCAGGTCGTGCATGCCGCGGCTCCGTATCTGACCGACGACTTCGTGCAGGAGAACTTCTCGTTCTACGGCACCGAGCTCACCGGCGTCCCCTCGATCCGCGAGCGCTGGAAGCGCGGTGTCTCGGTGACCGAGAGCGCACTGAGCGAGGCGATCGGCAAGGTCTACGTCGAGCGGCACTACCCGCCGACGGCGAAGGCCGCGATGGATGAGCTCGTCGGCAACCTCATCGAGGCCTACCGGCAGAGCATCACCGACCTCGAATGGATGACGGCCGAGACCCGCGAACGCGCACTCGCCAAGCTCGACTCCTTCACGCCGAAGATCGGGCACCCTGCCGTGTGGCGCGACTACTCGAGCCTCGAGATCGACCGCGCCGACCTGTTCGGCAACGTGCGCCGTGCGGCGATCTTCGAGCACGACCGCAACGTCGCGAAGGTCGGCAAGCCGATCGACCGTGACGAATGGCACATGCCGCCGCAGATGGTCAACGCCTACTACAACCCCTCGATGAACGAGATCGTGTTCCCGGCGGCGATCCTGCAATACCCGTTCTTCGACGCGTCGCGCGACGCGGCCGCCAACTACGGCGGCATCGGCGCGGTCATCGGTCACGAGATCGGTCACGGATTCGACGACCAGGGCAGCCGTTACGACGGTGACGGCAAGCTCGAGGACTGGTGGACGGATGCCGATCGCTCCGCGTTCGAGCAGCGCACCAAGGCCCTCATCGCGCAGTACGACGAACTCGTGCCTGAGGGACTCGCCGCCGAGCACCACGTCAACGGCGCGCTGACGATCGGTGAGAACATCGGCGACCTGGGCGGTCTCGGCATCGCGCTCAAGGCGTATGAGATCGCACTCGACGGCGCCGAGGCGCCGGTCATCGACGGCTACACCGGCGTGCAGCGCCTCCTGCTGTCGTGGGCGCAGGTCTGGCAGCAGAAGAGCCGCGACGCCGAGACGCTGCGCCTGCTCACGATCGATCCGCACTCTCCGAACGAGTTCCGGTGCAACCAGATCGTCCGCAACATCGATGCGTTCTACGAGGCGTTCGACGTGACCGAGACCGATGCGCTGTGGCTGCCGCAGGACTCGCGCGTGACCATCTGGTGAGCGCTCCGGCCTCGGCGATCGCGCCGGGTCGGGGTGCCCTGCTGTCTGCCGGATGACGTTCTGATGACCGTATACCGGAGTATGTAGGGCATCCTCACCTGGCGGGGTTACGATATCCGTGCTGCGGCGGATGGACACCGCAGCATCCCGCCAATCCAACCCCCCTGTTAAGGATCACGCGTGGGTGCTTCCGAGCCTGCCGACGGCCCGCCACTGGCCTCGCTGCGCCGCTCTCAGCGGACCAGCCGACGCTTGCCGCGCCGTGCTGCCGCAGGGCGCAGGTCGTTCACCTCGACCTTGCGGGCGCTCGAACAGCTAGCGGATGCCGGGGCCCAGGTATCGGTGCATGTCGTCGATCTCGACAACCACACGCACGTCCTCGCGGGCGACGACCATGTGACCATGCCGGTCGCCGGACTCGGTGTCGTGCCCCTGCTGATCGAGGTGGCGGCCGCGTTCGAGGCGGGCACACTCGATCCGCTCGAGATCGTCGAGCGCACCGCCGTCGATCCGGTGTCGACGTCGGGGCTCTGGCGCCACCTGCACGCGCCCGCCCTCCCACTCGAAGACCTCGCCGTGCTCGCGGCCACGGCCGGCGACCCCATCGCGGTCAACGCTCTGCTGCAGCGGGTCGGCCACGACCGGGTGCGCGAGCGCATCGAGGCTCTCGGACTGCGCCGCACCGCCGTTCTCGATCGATTCCGTGACGAGCGCGGCCCCGATGATGCTCCGCACGTCGCCGTGGGCTCGGCACGCGAGTTCGCCGGTCTCTTCTCGGCACTCGTGAATTCCCAGGCGGTGGGGGCGTCGGTGAGCGCTCAGGTGTCCGAGTGGCTGAGCCTCAATCAGGATCTGAGCCTGGTGGCATCCGCCACCGGCCTCGACCCGTTCGCACACGACCACGACGCGCACGGCCTGCTGTTCATCAACAAGACCGGCCGCGACCGCGGCGTGCGTGCCGAAGCGGGAGTGCTCGCCGGGCCGCGCGCGGGTGTGGCCTACTCCCTGATCGTCTGCTTCGACGATCTGTCGATCACGCACCGACTCCGCGCGCACGACGCCTTCCGCGTCCTCGGGGTCGAGCTCATGGAGTACACCCACTGATCGCATTCCACGCCCGACGCGACGTCGGCCGCGGTTAGCATCGAGCAATGCCCCGTACAGACTGGACCCCGCATCGTCGTGATGACGGAGAACTGCTCGGTTGGATCCATCCGGAAGGCGAGGCCTGGGTCGCGATCGATGTGCTCGGGCGCGCGGTGTCCGGGCCGACGGAGTGGCTCGACGCCGAGGCGGCCCTGGAGGACCACGGGATCGCGTGGCTCGCCGACCCGTGGATGCTCGAGGGCGAGGCCGAGCGCCCCCTGCGCGTGCGCATCGTCGAGGTCACGCCCGATGGCGAGGGGAGATCGGGGCGCATCGTGGTGAAGGTCGACGACTTCGGCGACATCACTCGTCCCGCCACGCAGCAGTACGTGCTCTCCTGGCCCGCCCCTGATCGGCTGCGGACGCCATCGCCGACGGATCCCGATCCGCGGGCGTTCTGACCCGACCGTTCGTGGACTGCGGGCGCCGGCGTGCGCGGTGTGCGTGCGCGGTCAGCCCGGCAGCGAGGGGTGCTGCTCGGGCGAGCGCTGGCGGGGGATGAACAGCGACAGGACGAGAGCGACGATTCCGGCGGCGATCGCGAGCCAGAAGCACACGTCGAACGCCGCCCTCGTCGGCACGGATACCCCGCCGACGTCGATGCTCATCGCGGCCAGCACGCCGCCCATCACGGCAGACGCGCTCGACGTGCCGACCGAGCGGAAGAGGGCGTTGAGTCCGTTCGAGGCGCCGGTCTCGTTCGCGGGCACCGACCGCATGATGATCATCGGCATGGCGGCGAACGTGAAGCCGATGCCGACACCGATCAGCAGGTTGCCCACCAGGATGTGCCACACCTCGCTCGACCACAGGAGCACGAAGACGTAGGCGAGCACGATGGCTCCCGCGCCGACGGTGAACAGCGGACGAGGTCCGACGGTGCGCTCGAGCCATCCCGACAGGGGTGAGATCACCATCATCACGAGGCCGGCGGGCATGATGATCAGCGACGCCGAGACCATGTCGAGCCCGAAGCCCGCACCCGACGCGGCAGGGCCCTCGAGCAGCTGCGGGAACGTCACGTTCGACGCGAACAGCGCGAAGCCCATCCCGATCGCGGCGATGTTGGTGAAGAGCACGGCGGGGCGCGCGGCGACCCGCAGATCGAGGAGCGGATCGTTCGCCCGCAGCTGGTACCAGCCCCAGACGAGCAGTACGCCCACGCCGCCGATGATGCAGGCGAGGGTCAGCGGTGCCGTCCAGCCCCACTCGGCACCGCGGGACACGAACAGCAGGATGCCGGTGAGTCCGATCGCGAGTCCGATGGCGCCGAGCACATCGAGGCGTCCGGGGAACCGCAGCACATCCTCGGGGATCACGAGCAGCACCAGTGCGAGACCCACGACGCCGAGAGCCGCGGCGAGCCAGAACAGCCAGTGCCAGTCCGCGTTCACGGCCAGCAGCGCGGCGACCGGCATCCCGATCGCGCCTCCGACGCCCATGGTCGCGCTCATCAGGGCGACGGCCGTGCCCAGGCGTTCGGGAGGCAGCACGTCGCGCATGATCGCGATGCCGAGCGGCACCACACCCGTCACCGCGCCTTGGAGCGCTCGACCGATGATGACTCCGATGATCGAGCCCGACAGTGCGGCGATCAGGGAGCCGAGAATGAGCAGCCCGAGCAGCACGATCACCACTCGGCGCTTGCCGTACATGTCGCCGAGCCGGCCCGAGATCGGAGTGGCGACGGCGGCGACGAGCAGCGTGATCGTGACGACCCAGGTGGTGTCCTCGCGAGACGCGTTCAGCAGGCGCGGCAGCTCGGCCTGCAGAGGCACGACGAGCGTGAACATGAACGACGAGCAGAGGCCCGCGAAGGCCAGGACGGCGACGACGGCCCACTTGGGTGGTGTTCGGGAGAGTCTTCTGCGCGCGCGATCTTCGTTCTCTCCCATCGCTTCAGGCTATCGGCGTCTGCGACACCGGAGGCGCGAGAACGATGCGATCGTCAGCTCACGCCTTTCATCAGTCGCAGCACCGGCTTGACGGCGAACAGCAGACCGAGGCCGACCACGATCGCTATCGCGCCGAGGATCGAGAAGTACGGCACCTCGTTCTTCGGGTCGTAGAACTGCACGAGCCAGCCCGAGATCGCGGTGCCGAGTGCGATCGACAGGAAGAACAGCGCCACCATCTGGGTGTGGAACACCTTCGGCGCGAGCTTCGTCGTGACCGACAGGCCGACGGGAGAGATGAGCAGCTCGGCCACGGTGAACACGAAGAGGATGCCGACGATCGCGAGCAGGGGCGTGGAGTTGGCACCGCCGCCTGCGAACGGCAGGAACAGCAGGAACGCCGCACCCATGATGATCGCTCCCAGTGCGAACTTCACCGGGGTGGAGGGCTGGCGCGGGCCGAGGCGCGTCCAGATCGCCGCGAAGACGCCGGACAGGATGATGATGAACACGGGGTTGATCGACTGGACCCACGAGACGGGCATCTCGAATCCGAAGATGTTGCGGTCGAGGCGCTCGTCGGAATAGACCGTGAGCACGGTGAACTGCTGCTGGTACAGCGACCAGAACGCGACGCTCGTGATGAAGAGCGGCAGGAATCCCCACACGCGGGAGCGCTCGGTGCCGTCGATCCGCCGACTGCTGAGGATGACGGCGAAGTACGCGACCGTCGCGATGATGGTTCCGATGATGACGATGTCCGCCAGGTTGTCGGCCTGGATCACGCCGATGAGCACCAGCACCGCGATGAGCGCGACGGCTGCGACCGCGACGATCGCGACCAGCGGATAGCGCGACCGGGGGAGCGGGTTCGGCACGCGGCGCGCCTCGTCCGGCAGCGCCTTGCGGCCGAAGGAGTACTGCACCAGCCCCAGCGTCATCCCGATCGCGGCGAGGCCGAAGCCATAGTGGAATCCGAGCGACGACTGCAGGATGCCGGTGAGGATCGGGCCCAGGAAGGCCCCGAGGTTGATGCCGAGGTAGAACAGCGAGAATCCGGCATCCCGGCGGGTGTCGTCGGCGCTGTAGAGGGTTCCGACGACCGACGTGGCGTTCGCCTTGAGGCCACCGGATCCGAGGGCGACGAGCACGAGCCCGACCCCGACTCCGATGAACCCGGGAAGCAGGGCCAGGGCGACGTGCCCGCCGACGATCACGATCGCACTGATGAACAGCACTCGCTCCGACCCCAGCATCCGGTCGGCGATCCACGCGCCGAGGATGGTCGAGAGGTAGACCGACCCTCCATAGGCGCCGACGATGCCGCCGGCGACGGCCTGCGAGAGTCCGAGGCCGCCCTCGGTGACCGAGAAGTACAGGTAGATCAGCAGGATTCCCTGCATGCCGTAGAAGCTGAAGCGCTCCCACATCTCGACTCCGAAGATGTGGACAAGCGCCCAGGGCTGCCCGAAGAACCTGGTGTCGGACTTCTCGGCGGTCGTATCGCTGGTTGACATCCCTCCACGGTACGCCCGCTCGCGGCATGGTTCCCAGACCGTTCGCGTCGCTCGATTCCGAAAACGGCGACCGGAGGGGCAGACTGGGGGCGTGCGAACCATCCGTGATCTGGACACCGTTGAACTCATCATCGACGCGCAGGGCCTGCTCGACTCCATCCGGGGCCCCGAGCGCGTGATCGACGCCGGCACGCTGCGCGCCCTGCAGCAATCCGGCAACTACGTCGTCGGCCTCTTCGACGCCGAGAGCGGCGAAGAGCGGATGGTGGGCGCGTCGATCGCGTTCTTCGGCGCACCCGGACGCCGGGCGATGCACTCGCACATCACGGCACTGCTGCCCGACTACCGCGGACGCGGGTGGGGGCGCGAGCTCAAGGAGCACCAGCGCCAGTGGGCGTTCTCGCGCGATGTCGGCCGCATCACCTGGACGTTCGATCCGCTCGTCGCCCGCAACGCGCACTTCTTCCTCACCGTTCTCGGCGCACGTGTCACCGGATACTCCGTCAACCGCTACGGCATCTTCGGCGGCGGGGATGCCGGGGACGAGAGCGACCGACTCGACGTCGAGTGGGCTCTCGCCGACATCGCGAAGCCACCGGCATCCGACGCGATCGTCGAGACGCTGGAGATCCCCTCGGACATCGAGACCATGCGCATCGAGGATCCGGAGGCGGCGCACGAGTGGCGTACGCGGCTGCGCGCGCAGATGGAGGGGCTGCTGGGCAGCGGCCTCGCTCTCTCGGGGTTCGATGTCGAGAAGGGCTACCTCTTCACGGCCTGAGCGCCGCACACCTGGCCTCGCCGGGGTCCTGACGCGAAGCGGTCGCGGATAAGATTGAGGTGCCCGTGATCACGGGCTTTCCCACCGCCGACCATTGGAGCCACCGTGGCCGAACAGTCCCGTCTAGACAAGGTCATCGCCCTTGCCCGCCACCGCGGGTTCGTCTTCCAGGCGGGTGAGATCTACGGCGGTTCGCGGTCCGCGTGGGATTACGGGCCCCTCGGCACCGAGCTCAAGGAGAACATCCGCCGCCAGTGGTGGCAGACGTTCGTGCGCGGCCGCGGCGATATGGTCGGCCTCGACTCGAGCATCATCCTGCCCAAGCGCGTGTGGGAGGCGTCCGGTCACGTCGCGACCTTCACCGATCCGCTGGTCGAGTGCCTCAGCTGCCACAAGCGCTTCCGTGCCGACAACCTGATCGAGGACTTCGAGGCGCGCAAGGGCCGCAAGGCGGAGAACGGCCTCGCCGATGTGCCGTGCCCGAACTGCGGCACGAAGGGACAGTACACCGAGCCCAAGTCGTTCTCGGGTCTCGTCAAGACCTACCTGGGAGTCGTCGACGACGAGTCCGGGCTGCACTTCCTGCGCCCCGAGACGGCTCAGGGCATCTTCGTGAACTTCTCGAACGTGCTCACCGCCAGCCGCAAGAAGCCGCCGTTCGGCATCGGCCAGGTCGGCAAGGCGTTCCGCAACGAGATCACGCCCGGGAACTTCATCTTCCGCACCCGTGAGTTCGAGCAGATGGAGATCGAGTTCTTCACGCCGCCCGCAGAGGCTCAGGAGTGGTTCGACCACTGGGTCGAGGCGTGCTGGAACTGGTTCATCGATCTGGGCATCGACCCCGAGAACATGCGCCAGTTCGACGTTCCCGAAGATGACCGCGCGCACTATTCGGCCGGCACCATCGACGTCGAGTACCGCTTCGGTTTCACGGGCAAGGAGTGGGGCGAGCTCATGGGCGTCGCGAACCGCACCGATTACGACCTGTCGAGCCACAGCGAAGCTTCGGGCCAGAGCCTGACCTATTTCGACCAGGCCACCGGCGACCGTTACACGCCCTACGTGATCGAGCCCTCGTTCGGCCTCACTCGCGCCATGATGGCGTTCCTCGTGGACGCGTATCGCGAAGAAGAGGTGCCGAACGCCAAGGGCGGCACCGATGTGCGCACCGTGCTCAAGCTCGACCCGCGTCTCGCCCCTGTCAAAGCCGCCGTGTTGCCGCTGAGCCGCAACGAGCGCCTGTCGCCGCTGGCGCGCGAGGTCGCTGACACGCTGCGCAGCTCGTGGGCCGTCGACTTCGACGACGCGGGCGCGATCGGCCGTCGCTACCGCCGTCAGGACGAGATCGGCACACCGTTCTGCGTCACGATCGACTTCGACTCGCTCGACGACCGTGCGGTCACCGTGCGCGACCGCGACACGATGGCGCAGGAGCGCGTCTCGATCGACGATCTGCACGAGTACCTGGCCGAGCGTCTCAAGGGCGCCTGACGCGCGGACCACCGGAACGAGAGGCCCGCTGTCCGAGAGGACGGCGGGCCTCTCGCGTCAGCCGGTGACGGTCAGCTGCACCTGATCGGTGCCGCCCGCCTCTACCCAGGCGAGCGAGCGCTCGAGGATGCCGCGGAGCACGTCGAGGTCGATCTGTTCCAGGTCCTTGATGTAGAGGCATCCGACGCCGGTGCTGTGCGGGCCGAGGTTCTCGAGCGCGCCCGAGTGCGCATCGACGCCGTCGAACAGATAGATGGTGGTCGCCGCTTTGCGCGGGGCGAAGCCGAGCAGGCCGCTGTCGCCCTCGGTGCCGGTCGGGTACCGGTAGTGGCAACTTCCGAATCCGATGATCGTGCCCCAGGTCTGAGGGTCGCGGCCCGTGATCTCCTGCATGATCGCGGTCAGCGTCTCGGCATCCCGGCGGCGGACCGCCGGAGTGGAGCGGGCGATGAGACCTGCGACGTCATCGCCCGTGGGCTTCATGCGTTCGCCTTCGCCGCAGCTTTCATGGCCTTCTTCTGCTCTCGTACTCTGGTGAGCGATTCGGGCGAGACGATGTCGGCGACGCTGCGGTACGAACCCTCGGTGCCGTAGTCGCCGGCGGCCTCCCGCCATCCCGGGCCGGTGAAGCCGTACTGCTTGCCGAGCAGAGCAAGGAAGATCTTCGCCTTCTGTTCGCCGAAGCCGGGAAGGGCCTTGAGTCGCTTCAGGACTTCGGCGCCCGACGGATCACCGTCGGTCCAGATCGCCGAGGCGTCTCCGTCCCACTGATCGACGATCTCCTGGCACAGGGTCTGCACGCGTGCCGCCATCGAACCCGGGAACCGGTGCACGGCGGGCGTCGTCTTGAACGCCTCGAGGAACTCGTCCGGGTCCATGGCCGCGATCGTGGTGGCGTCGGACGCGCCTGTGCGCTGCTCGATCTTCAGAGGACCGGCGAAGGCCGTCTCCATCGGAACCTGCTGATCGAGCAGCATCCCGACCAGCAGGGCCAGCGGATTGTCGGTGAGCAGCGCGTCTGCGGCGGTGTCTCCGGTGATGTGAAGGGCCATGCATCCAGTCTGGCACCGACTCGCTCCGATGCCGGAGTCAGATGCGCTGGAGCTTGGGAAGGGGGCCCTCGAGACGCGCGACCGAGACTCGGACATCGGCGATATCGGCCTTGAGCTCTGTCTTGACGTCGTAGATGTCCTGCTTGAGTTCCGACCGGAGCTCGGCGATGTCGCCCTTGAGTTCGGTGCGGAGTTCGGCGATGTCGGTCTTGAGTTCGGTGCGGAGCTCCGCGATGTCGCCTTCGACCCTCGCGAACCGTTCATCGACCCTGTCGAATCGCTCGTCGATTCTGTCGAACCGGACTTCGAGCCCTTTGGCCTGCTTTGCAAGCATCCGAGAGACGCCGCCGAGCACGGTGGCGGTGACGCCGAAGAGGGCGATGATGATGCCGATCAGGTTCGGATCCACGAGCATTCCCCCAGTCTGCGCCGCGTGATCGACGCTGTCAGGGGTTCGACGATATGAAGCATCGAAGTGGCCGCCGGGGCGACCGCCGTGCTTCTCCCGAGTGCTGTGGAAAGACCACCACAGAGGGCTCCTGTGCAGAAGGAGCGCGGCTCAGGCGGTCGCGGCGCCGTCGGTATCGGATGACAGCGCGGACTCGACCGGCTCGATGCCGTACAGCGTCGAGAGCGCAGTCGCGAAATCGTCCGCGCGGCCGGCAGCGGCCAGCTCGTGGGCGCGGGTGGTCGGCACGTGCAGCAGCACGCCGGTCAGGTGGCGAAGCGCCTGCTCGACCCTGCCGTCGTCATCGCCGCGTGCGCGAGCGCGGCCGATCTCGGCCTCGAGCAGCGCGAACATATGCGACCGCAGGGCGACGACCGACGGCGTGACGCTCTGTCGGCTGCCGACGACGTGGAACGTGTCAGCTGCTTCGCGCACCACGGTGCGTGCGGCATCCGTCGCCTGCAGCTCTTCGAGCGGTGCGTGCAGGCTGATGGTCTCGAGGTCGAGCAGCGCGACGCCTTCGAGCGCTGCGACAGCGGGGTCGACGTTGCGCGGCATGCCCAGGTCGACGACCATCTGGCTGTGCGACGCGACGGGGCATCCCTCGGGTGCGATGCCGGTCGGCGCCTGCAGGTGCTCAGGTGTCAGCACAGGAGCGGTCGCCGTCGTGCAGGTGATCAGCAGGCTCGAGCGCGAGGCGACGCGCGCGTAGTCCTCTGCGGCGACCGGGCGGATGCCGTGCTTCGCGGCGAACTTCTCGGCGCGGCCCGAGGGTGAGTACACCGAGATGTTGACGGCTCCGCGTTCGCGCAGTGTCGCGAGGGTGACCGCTGCGTAGGCACCGGTGCCGACGAGCAGCACGCGCTCCGTCGACCAGTCGGCGATGCGGCTGTCAGCGAGTTCGAGGGCGAGGCGCACGAGCGAGCGGCCGGCCCGGCCGAGGGCTGTGACGTTCTTGACCTTGCGCTGCGCCTGGCTCGCGCGCTGGAAAAGCCGCTCGAGCTCGGGCGAGGTGGTGCCCTCCTTGCGCGCGGACTTGAGGGCGCGACGCACCTGACCGGCGATCTCGCCTTCGCCGGAGACGACGGATTCGAGTCCCGATGCGACGGAGAAGAGGTGCTCCGCCACTCGACGACCGGAGTGCACCTCGTAGGCGCCGTCGAGTTCGGACGCGCGGATGCCGGTCGATGCTTCGACAGCCTCGAGCACCGCCTCGACACCGATCGCACCTGCTGCCGTGACGGGCTCGTCCATCTCGACGTAGGCCTCGAAGCGGTTGCAGGTAGCAAGAACGACCGCACCCTGCACGCAGGACGCCATGTCCACGACCGTGGAGGCGACGTCATCGGGGGTGCGGCTCAGGCGTTCGAGCAATTCGAAGGAGGCGGTCTTGTGACTCGCCGTGACAACCAGCAGCACATGACGATTCTACCTGAGGCTTCATGCAGGTCGGCCCGGCGGCGGATGGGAGGATGGTCGCATGGTCCTCTCCGACGCTCCGCTGCTGCGCGCCCTCACCGGCCCCCGCCCCGAACATGCTCCCGTGTGGTTCATGCGCCAGGCCGGCAGGTCGCTGCCCGAGTACCGCGAGCTGCGCGTCGGCACGCGCATGCTGGACGCCTGCCTGACTCCCGATCTCGCGGCCGAGATCACGCTGCAGCCCGTGCGTCGTCACGGCGTGGACGCCGCCGTGTTCTTCAGTGACATCGTCATCCCGCTGCGTCTCGCCGGGGTGGACGTCGAGATCGAGCCCGGACGCGGCCCCGTGTTCGCCGACCCCGTGCGGTCTGCCGCCGATGTCGATCGCATCACAGCGATCGACCCGCTGTCGCTCGACGGCACCGCGATCGCCGAGGCCGTCGGCATCGTCACGGCCGAGCTCGGCGACACCCCCCTGATCGGATTCGCGGGTGCTCCCTTCACTCTCGCCGCGTACCTCGTCGAAGGCGGCCCGTCGAAGGAGCACCTGCGGGCGCGGGCCATGATGCACGCCGATCCGGAGTCGTGGAACCGCCTCGCGGGCTGGCTCGCGCAGGTCTCACGCCGGTTCCTCGAGATCCAGCGGGATGCCGGAGCATCCGTCGTGCAGTTGTTCGACTCCTGGGCCGGGTCGCTGAGCACCGCCGACTATCGCGCGTACGTGGCACCGCATTCGCGTGTCGCCCTCGATGCCATCGGCGTGCCGAGCATCCACTTCGGCGTGGGCACCGGGCCCTTCCTCGCCGACATGCGCCTGGACGGCATCGCCGACGGCGTCGGTGTCGACTGGCGGATGCCGCTCGACGAGGCCGCCGCGATCCTCGGCCCCGACGTCTCGGTGCAGGGCAACATCGATCCGGCACTGCTGTCCGCTCCGTGGCCGGTGCTCGAGGCGCATGTGCGCGACGTCGTCGAGCGCGGGCGTGCCGCCAGGGGACACATCGTCAACCTCGGGCACGGCGTGCCGCCCGAGGCGGACCCCGATCAGCTCACCCGTATCGTCGAGCTGGTCCACTCGATCTGAAAGTCTCAGAGCGCTTCGCGGCCGAGCTTCATGAGGATGCAATATAGCGTCAGTGCTAGATTGCACCCATGACAGATAGTGCGTCGGACGTCTTCGCGGCTCTGGCGCACCCGACGAGGCGCCAGATCCTGCAGGATCTGAAAGAGGGCGAGCTCGCAGCGGGTGAGATAGCCTCGCGGTTCTCGTCGAGCGGGCCGACGATCTCGCGGCACCTCGGCGTTCTCCGTCAGGCGGGTCTCGTGAGCGAGCGTCGTGATGCCAATCGCATCCTGTACTCCCTCGTCGGCGAGCGGCTGGCCCTCTCCGTAGGCGACTTCCTGTCGACCGTGTGCCCCGAGCAGATCGTGCTCCGTGAGGTCCGCAAGCGCGGCACCGGGCGGGAATCCGCGGTGCAGACCGAGGCGTGACGGGTTTGTCCGGCCGAATGCTGGAAGCCGTTTCCCCGGCGGATGGAAGGATTGACGCATGACGTCGAAGCCAGCGAACAGTGAGACGCCCCGCGCCGAACCGGCCGACCTCGCCGCGAGGGCGGCGGAGAGGCACATCGTCGTCATCGGCGGGGGCATCGGCGGCCTGATCGCCGCCCGGGAGTGCGTCAAGGTCGGCATGCGCGTGACCCTGCTCGAGGCGACGGATGCCGTCGGCGGCGCCATCCGTCGGGCTGAGCTCGACGGCGTGGTGGTGGATGCCGGCGCGGAGAGCTACGCGACGAGGGGCGGCCGTGTGCGCGCTCTGATCGAGGAGCTCGGCCTCGCCGACCGTATCGTCGCGCCCGCGGCAGGGAGCGCCTGGCTCGCTGGCATCCCCGGCATCGGCGCGGCACCGCTGCCCGTCGGCGGGATCCTCGGAATCCCCGGCAATCCGTTCCAGGAGGACGTCCGCCGCATCATCGGGTGGTCGGGCGCATGGCGTGCGTACCTGGATCGCGTTCGCCCGCCGCTGACGATCGGCCACAGTCAGAGCCTCGGCAGACTGGTGTCGTCGCGCATGGGGGCCAGGGTGCGCGATCGTCTCGTCGCCCCGGTCACGACCGGTGTGTACTCAGCCTCGCCTGACGACGTCGACGTCGACATCGCGGCCCCCGGACTCAACGCAGCCCTCACCCGCGTCGGATCGCTCTCGGGGGCGGTGCAGACGATGCGGCAGGAGAGCGCGGACAGAGCTGCGAAGGCGCGCGGAGCCGCGAGTCGCGAGGGTGCCGCGCTCGCGCCCGGCGCGGCCGTGGAAGGGCTCGACGGCGGTATGACGGTGCTGATCGAGGCGCTGGTCGCGGATATCGAGAAGCTCGGTGGCGTCGTGCACACCGGCGCGCAGGTGACGCAGCTGACGCGCACCGCCGAGGCGTGGATGGTGAAGGCTCACGCCGACGTCGCTCCCGTGGCAGACGCCGTTCTCGGCGACGCTCACGCGGAGGAGATCGAGTTCGCCGCAGATGGCGTGGTGGTCGCGACCTCCGAGGCCGCCGCGAGGCGACTTCTCGAGAAGAGCGTGCCCGCACTGGCGGAGACCGCGCCGGCGGATGCTCCGGAGATCGAGATCGTCACACTGCTGCTGGAGCCGTCGGCACTGGCGGGTGCTCCACGGGGCACCGGCGTGCTGACCGTCCCCGGCAGTCACACAGCGAAGGCGCTCACCCACTCCAGTGCGAAGTGGGACTGGGTGCGCGCCGCGGCCGGCCCCAGGCACGTCGTGCGGGTCTCGTTCGGAGCCCAGGGCGAACCCGCCGCCACCACCGCGCTCGACGACGACGCCGCGGCTCGACTGGCGCTGGGCGAAGCATCCGCTCTCCTCGGCGTGCCGCTCGCTGCGGGCGACCTCGTGGCGTCCCACCGCGCGAGGTACGTGCAGTCGCAGCCTGCATCGATCATCGGCTCCGGTGCGCGCCGAGAGGCCGCGAGGTCGGCTGTGCAGGGCGTGCACGGGCTCGCCGCCGTCGGCGCGTGGCTGGCCGGCACGGGTCTCGCCCAGGTGATCCCCGACGCGCGCGAAGAGGCGGACCGGCTTCGTCGGGCGCTGCTCTGGGACTGACGCCGTCGCACGAACCCGAAAGTCGCTCCGCTGTCAACCCTCTGCGTGACAGATGCCGAAATCGGCATACGGGGCTACGCTGGACACCTGCAGGCGGCTCCGAGTCGTCGGTTCGCCCCAGGCGTTCACACCGGAACAACGTGAGGAGACCCCATGAAGGGGAAGATCGGACTCGTCGTAGGAATCGGCGTGGGATACGTGCTCGGAACCCGCGCGGGCCGCGAGAGGTATGAGCAGATCAAGACGCAGTGGCTGAAGGTCTGGAACCTCGGCCCGGTGCAGGAGCAGGTCGACAAGGTCAAGGGCTACGTCGGCGACAAGGCGGCGGCAGTGCCCGGTGCGATCTGGACCGGCGTGCAGAAGGTCGTCAAGTCGGCCGGCGGTGGCGACAAGACCGCTGGGCAGCGACTCGACTCCGCCGTGGCTGCGGGGCGCAAGGCCGCTGACGACATCGTCGACGCCACCGAGGACGCCGTCGAAGAGGTCAAGGACGCCGCGAAGAAGGACGACGCGAAGAAGCCCGCGGCCAAGAAGCCGGCAACGCCCGGCTCCACCGCCGCGAAGTCTGGCAGCTGACATGCCCCGCGGATACCGCGATCGCGCCGAGGACAGCCTGCTGTCCCTGATCGGCGATCTTCCCGAGCTCATCAGCAGCCTCGTCAAAGCCGAGATCAACGCGGCCAAGACCTGGATCTCGAAGACGGCGAAGGACGCGGGGATCGGCTCCGTCTGGTTCCTCGTCGCTCTCTTCTTCCTGTTCTGGGCCGTGCCGGTGATCCTGGTGTTCGCGATCGCCGGGCTGTCGTCGTGGTGGCCGGTCTGGCTGTCCGCCCTGGCGGTGCTCGGCATCCTGATCCTCGCCGTGCTGCTGTTCGCGCTGCTCGGCATCGTGAAGTTCCGCAAGGTGCTCGCTCGTAAGAACCCCGCGCAAGCGGTGGGCGAAGACATCAGACTCGTGAAGGAAGCCGGAAATGACGAACTCTGAGATCACGAGGCCGCTGCCCAAGACGGCGGTTCCGGCGGGCATCGTCGACCCGGTCCAGTCGGCTCGGGCGGAGCTGAAGGCCGCTCTTGCGGCGATCGAGGTCAAGGGCAACTTCCCCCGGCGCATCGACACGGCCTCCAAGCGCGCCGCGGCGAAGGCGCGGGTCTTCGCCGACCGCAACCCCGCGGCCGCGATCGCGGGAGCCGTGGGCGTCGCGGTGATCGTCGGCGGCGCCGTCTGGGCGATCGCCCGCGCGCTCTCACGCTGACCGCAGGCCGAAATCCTCGCATCCTGACTCGCGTTCGCGAGTGCTTCACAAAGGGGGCAGACTGGATCCATGTCCGATGCGCGCGAAGAGAACCCGTCCGGCTTCACCCTCTGGGCAGTCTGGCGACGAAACCCCGATGTGGCGGTCACCGAGTCCGACTCCACGGAGCTCGAGACGATCGTCTCGTACATCGAGGACTCCGGCGTCACGGTCCGCGGCTTCTACGACGTCTCGGGCCTGAAGGCGGACGCCGATCTGCTCGTGTGGCTGCACGGCGACACTGCCGAAGACCTGCAGAAGGCTCTCCGCCGCCTCCGCCGCACCGAGTTGCTGCGCACCCTACTGCCGGTCTGGAACGTCATGGGCGTGCACCGCGATGCCGAGTTCAACCGGGCTCACGTCCCGGGATTCCTTCGTGGCGTGGAGCCGAAGGACTGGCTGTGCCTGTACCCGTTCGTCCGCACGCCGGAGTGGTATCTTGCGCCCGAAGAGGAGCGCCGGAAGATGCTCGCCGATCACGGACGCAAGGGAGCGGCGTTCACCGGGGTCATCGCGAACACGGTCGCCGCATTCGCCCTGGGCGACTACGAGTGGATCCTGCCGCTCGAAGCCGACGAGGTCACCGAGCTGGTCGATCTCATGCGCGACCTGCGCTACACCGACGCGCGCCTGTACGTGAAGGAGGAGGTCCCGTTCTACACGGGTCGACGCCTCCGGTTCGACGAGATCGCGGACGTGCTGCAGTAGGTCGACGATGAACACTCAGAGTCAGACCCCCTCCCCGATCCGATTGGGCACCCGCCGCAGCGCGCTCGCCCAGGCGCAGTCGGGGCACGTCGCCGCCGCGCTCGAGAAGATCTCGGGGCGCCCCGTCGAGCTCGTACCGATCACCAGCGAGGGCGACACGAATCGTGCGTCGCTGTCGGAGATCGGCGGTCAGGGCATCTTCGCCACGCGTCTGCGAGAGGCACTGCTCGCCGGCGAGTGCGACTTCCTCGTGCATTCGCTCAAGGACCTTCCCACCGCGATCCCCGACGGTCTCGTCATCGCAGCGACCCCGGTGCGTGAGGACGCGCGCGACGTCGCGATCACTCGCGGCGGCACACCGCTGCACCAGCTCCGTTCCGGCAGCAAGGTCGGCACGGGATCACCCCGGCGCATCGCGCAGGTGCACCGGAGGGCTCCGCACGCGGAGGTCGTGGACATCCGGGGCAACGTCGATTCTCGTCTGCAGCGGGTCGCCTCCGGCGAGTTGGATGCGGTGATCCTGGCTGCGGCCGGTCTGTCGCGCCTCGGCACGGACTCCCCGCTGCGCCGCGAAGAGCTGGGCCTCTCCGAATGGCCGACAGCGCCGGGGCAGGGATCGCTCGCCGTGGAGACGCGCACGGATGCCCCCGCAGAGCTGCTCGCCGCGCTCGCCGAGCTCGACGACTTCGACACGCGACTGGCGGTGACCGTAGAGCGTGCCGTTCTCGAGGGGCTGGATGCCGGATGCCAGGCGCCGATGGCCGCACATGCGGTCGTCGAGGGCGACGAGATCCGCATCAGGACAGTCGTCTACGCCACCGACGGTGGGCGCCGTATCGGCCTCGACGTCACCGAAGCCGTGAACGGGGAGTATATTCGTCGGAACGGCAGCGGCAATGGAGCGGATGCTGCCGGTGGTGCAGACCCGATGCACGCAGCACGCGAGATCGGGTTGTCTGTCGCCCATCGGCTGCTCGAGCAAGGGGCGGCCGACCTCGTCTCCCGAGAGCATTCCTCATCATGACCAATTCGAAGCAGGACCGACCGCTGGACGGCTGGCGCATCCTCGTACCCCGCGGAGGGCCGTGGGGCGATGGTGTCGCCGCCAGTCTGCGCTCCCGTGGCGCGGTGCCCGTCGTGGCACCGCTGATCAATTTCGCCGCCACCACCGACCAGGCAGCCCTGGACGTCGCTCTCACCCGGCTCGCGGATGGAGAGTACGACTGGCTGACGGTGACGAGTGCGACGACCGTCGACGTGATGTTCGCGCACCGCGCGATCGTCCCGCGCCGCACGAAGATCGCGGCCGTCGGTGAGACGACCGCCGCCGCCCTGCAGGCGGTCGGCTACGAAGTCGCGATGGTGCCGGACGAAGACAATTCGGCAGCGGGCATGGCCGAGCAGCTCATCGCCCTCGAGACCGAGCCTCGTCGCATCCTGGCGCTGCGCAGCGAGATCGCGAAGCCCGTGCTCAGCGTCCTCCTGCAGGAGGCCGGTCACGATGTCGACAGCGTTGTGGCATATCGCACGGTCGGCGTCCCGGTCACGGAGCGCATCAAGCGTGATGTCGAGAACGGACGGATCAACGCGATCCTGATCACGAGCGGTTCGGTCGCCGAACAGGTGCGCGAGCAGTTCCCGCTGATCCCGGACGACACGCTGCTGGCGGCCATCGGTCCGCGCACCGCGAAGGATGCCGATCGGGCAGGTCTGCCGATCACCGTCGTCGCCGACCGTCAGACTGTGGACGCGCTGATCGACGCGGTGTCGAGCTACACCCTCCCGCACGCGGCGGACGAGTTGGCACCGTGAGCTTCCCCGACGTACGACTGCGCCGCCTCCGCCAGTCTGCTGCAGTCCGTGGACTGGTGCGCGAGACCTCGATCGAGCCTCGTCAGCTGGTGCTTCCACTGTTCGTCCGCGAGGGACTCACCGAGGCCGCGCCCATCGGATCGATGCCGGGAGTCGCGCAGCATTCGCTCGACTCTCTGCGAGCCGCCGCGACCGAGGCGGCCGAGGCGGGTGTGGGCGGTGTGATGCTGTTCGGCGTGCCCGCCGTGCGCGACGCTCAGGGCTCGGGTGCCGACGACCCCCAGGGCATCCTCAACGTCGCGACCGAGGCGCTGGCCGCCGAGGTGGGCGATGCACTCGTGGTGCAGACGGATCTCTGCCTCGACGAGTTCACCGATCACGGTCACTGCGGCGTTCTCGCAGCTGACGGGTCGGTCGACAACGATGCGACCCTCGAGCGGTACGCCTCCATGGCGCTCTCGCAGGCCCGCGCCGGCTCGCAGCTGCTCGGTCTGTCGGGGATGATGGACGGCCAGGTCGCGGTCATCCGCGAGGCGCTCGACTCGGACGGCTACACCGACGTGCTGCTGCTCGCGTATGCCGCCAAGTACGCGAGCGCGTTCTACGGCCCGTTCCGTGAAGCCGTCGACTCGCAGCTCACGGGCGACCGTCGTACCTATCAGCTCGACCCGGGCAATCGTCGCGAGGGTGTGCGCGAGGCCGTCGTCGACGAGGAGGAAGGCGCCGACATCGTCATGGTGAAGCCGGCGATGGCGTTCCTCGATGTGCTGCGGGAGGTGCGCGACACCGTCCACATTCCTGTGTGGGCATATCAGGTCTCCGGTGAGTACGCGATGATCGAGGCGGCCGCTGCGAACGGCTGGATCGATCGTCGTGCATCGGTCCTCGAGTCGCTGCTCTCGATCCGCCGTGCGGGTGCTGACGTCGTCCTGACCTACTGGGCGACCGAGGCCGCCCGCTGGCTGCGCGGCTGAGTCGCGCACACCTTCGCTGAGAGCCCCGTCGATCTGAGGCCCGCCCTCAGGTCGGCGCATTAGCCTGGATGGGATGCCGGGAGAGGTCCGCGCATCGTTGAGGAGTGTGCTGTGACCGACCGCAATGACGACCTGTTCTCCGCTGCCCGCACGGTGATCCCCGGAGGGGTGAACTCGCCGGTGCGCGCGTACGGCTCGGTCGGCGGCACGCCGCGCTTCCTCGCCTCGGCGAGCGGCGCGACGGTGACGGATGCCGCAGGCAACCGCTACGTCGACCTCGTGGCATCCTGGGGGCCGGCGCTGCTCGGCCACGCGCAGCCGGATGTCGTCGCCGCCGTGCAGGAAGCGGCCACCCGAGGCCTCTCGTTCGGCGCTCCCACGGAGGGCGAAGTCGAACTCGCTCAGCTGATCGCCGACCGCGTGCGGTTCGGGGAGGTTCGGCCGGTGGAGCGGGTGCGGCTCGTGTCGACCGGAACCGAAGCGACCATGACGGCGATCCGCCTCGCCCGCGGCGCCACCGGACGCGACCTGCTGGTGAAGTTCGCCGGGCACTATCACGGGCACTCCGACGGTCTGCTCGCCGCGGCGGGCTCCGGTGTCGCGACGCTCGCGCTTCCGGGTTCCGCGGGTGTGCCTGCGCCCATCGCGGCTCAGACGCTGGTGATCGACTACAACGATCCCGACGCTCTCGCAGCTGTGTTCGCCGAGCACGGCCCGCGCATCGCAGCGGTGATCGTCGAGGCCGCAGCGGCGAACATGGGTGTCGTTCCGCCGCTGCCGGGGTTCAACCGCCTGCTCGCCGAGACCGCTCACGCCCATGGCGCCCTGCTGATCCTCGACGAGGTGCTGACGGGCTTCCGCGTGCACCCGGCGGGCTTCTGGGGGCTCCAGGCGGCCGCCGGTGAGGACTATCTGCCCGACATCATCACCTTCGGCAAGGTCGTCGGCGGAGGGATGCCGCTGGCCGCGCTCGGAGGCCGTGCGGAGATCATGGACCTTCTCGCTCCTCTGGGACCCGTCTACCAGGCCGGCACGCTGTCGGGTAACCCGCTGTCGGTCGCCGCAGGTCTCGCGACGCTGCGCCTCGCCACGCCGGAGGTGTACGCGACGGTCGACGCGGCCGCGGCGCGAGTCTCCCGAGCCCTGGATGAGGCGCTCACGGAGGCCGGTGCGACCCACGCCGTCGCCCATGCCGGCAACCTCTTCAGCGCCTCCTTCCGCGGATCTGCACCTCGGGACTACACCGAGGCTCAGGCGCAGGAGTCGTTCCGGTACGCCCCGTTCTTCCATGCGATGCGCGAGCAGGGCGTGGCGCTCCCTCCGAGCGTGTTCGAGGCGTGGTTCCTCACCGCCGCTCACGGTGAGGAAGAGCTGCAGCGCATCGAGGCAGCTCTGCCCGTGGCTGCGCGCGCCGCAGCTGATGCCGCCGCGACTGCCTGAGCGGAGCTGACCCACCCCCAGCCGCCGTGACGGCTCCCTCGCGGAAGGCCTCCAGGACGCGCGGGTGGCCCCGCTCGAGGAATGCCGCACCCGTGAAGGCATACTCGAGGCTGCCCTGAGCGATGCGACCGGCTGTTCGTCCTTCAGCCGGACAATCTGCCGCCGCTTCTCGACCCAGGAGTCGAGAAGCTCTGCACGCTGCTCGAGGCCGAGGTCGGTGGCGAATGTCATGTTCCGAATCTAGTAGATTTGTTCGAAAGTCGAGCGGAACACCGGAATGGAAAAGGGGTGGAATCGTGGGAACCGACAACGGATCGTTGCCTTCCTGTGAACAAGACACAGACATCTGGAAGGGTGCCGCTGGCAGACTGGACGCATGGTGACGTTGCTGCTGGACCAGACGCAACTTGAGATCGTGCTCTCGCCGATCGAGCGTGCGGCGAGCTTCCACCGGGACAACGTGCGGCTCGTGCGCGACACCATCACCAAGGTCCAGCTCATCGATGATGCGTGGACCTGGTTGCGTGGCGTGCCGAACCCGGGGACGCACATCCCCGGAGTGCTCGCCGCAGGCACGTGGAAGGCCGCAGGCAGCGTCGACTTCGTCCTCATCCGCAAACGTCGTCCCAGCGTGGTCATCGATCTCTCCGGGGATGCGCAGTACCGGCGTCTGATCCTCACGACGAGGCACGGCCTCGCCCTGACCCAAGCGCTCCGACTCGATGTGTCGGATGAGCCGGCGGACGTCGAGGAGATCGTGGCGACCTCGCCCACGCCGGTCTCGAAGGGCAGCCGCCGCCCAGTGATCCGCCCGCGTCCCGCCTGACCGTCACGGAACGGGAAACGCCCTCCGCAGCCTTATGGCGCGGAGGGCGTTCGCAATGGGGGAGCGACCTCAGGAGCGGTCGTGCTCACCTTCGTGGTGCTCACCTTCGTGGTGCTCACCTTCGTGGTGCTCACCTTCGTGGTGCTCGCCCTCGTGGTGCTCGTGGTGCTCGCCCTCGTGGTGCTCACCTTCGTGGTGCTCGTGGTGCTCGCCCTGGTGGTGCTCGCCTTCAGCATCCGTCGTCGCCTGCGCGTCGGCTGATGCGTCGGCGTCTCCGAGCGGATAGTCCTTCGGCTCGTCCTCGTAGTACGCGCGCGCTGCTGCAGCGAGCATCGAGGTGACGGCCGCGGATCGGGGGTCATCGTCAGACGGCGCGGCGACGTCATCCGACGACTCCGACGCGTCTTCGGAGTCGTGCGCCTCGCCGAAGAACTCGACGCCGGAGTGCTCCTCCGCGCCGCTCTCGGCCGCGGAGGGCACATCGGGATCGGTGGGAGCATCGACAGGGGTCGTGCCGAAGAGGATGTCGTCGAAGGAGGGCTGAGGGCGCTCCTCGGCCGGGGTCTCGTGCTGGGTCGATTCCCCCGTCGAGTCGTCGTCGCCGGAGACCTCGTCACCGCCCGCATGCGCGGCATCGGAGGCCACATCAGCCGCATCCTCGGCGTCGTTCGCATCCGAGGCGTCCGCTGCGTAGCCGAGCTCCGCCGCGGCGTACTCGATGTCGCGAGCCGCATCCGCTGCATCCGCGGCGGCGTCAGCCTCGACGTCGGCCGCATCGGCCTCCGCGCGCTCGGCGTCGGAATCGGACGAGTCGGAATCGGACGCACCGGAATCGGACGAGTCGGAATCGGACGAGTCGGCATCGGACGCAGCGGCGTCGGACGCAGCGGCGTCGGACGCAGCAGAATCGGGGGCACTCGGACCGGACACGTCCTGAGCGTCGGGCGTCGCAGGGACCGCCGCGAGCGGCGCTGTCGCATCCGCGACCGGCGTCTCAGACTCGATGACCGGTGCAGCCGTGATGGCCTGCGGGGCGAGTCTCCCGCCGCGCACGAGCTCGATGAAGACGTCTTCGAGCGTCGGGCCGCGCTGCACCAGGGTCGCCAGAGCGATGCCGGCCGATGCGGCGATGGCGCCGACGGCGCCGGCATTGCTGCCGCGGACCGTGAGACCCGAGCGGAGCACCTCGACCTCGAGGCCGGCGGCCGAGAGCGCCGCCTTCAAGGCCGCGCGATCTTCGGCGTCGACGACCACGGATCCGGCGGACGGGTCGGCCAGCTTCTCGATGCCGCTCGAGAGGACCAGCTGGCCCTTCGAGAGCACGAGCACGTGGTCTGCGACCTGCTCGATCTCGCTCAGCACGTGTGAGGAGACGAGAACCGTGCGGCCCTCATCGGCGAGGCGGCGCAGGAGGAGGCGAATCCACCGGATGCCCTCGGGGTCGAGCCCGTTCGCCGGCTCGTCGAAGACGAGCGCGCCAGGGTCGCCCAGCAGCGCGTGCGCGACGCTCAGCCGCTGCCGCATCCCGAGCGAGAAGCTGCCGATGCGTCCTTCCGCTTCGTGCTCGAGCCCGACCAGAGAGAGGACCTCGTCGACACGCGAGAGCGGGATGCCGTTGGCCTTGGCCGCGATGGTCAGCTGGCGGGCTGCCGAACGCCGCGGGCGGTAGGCGGTCTCCTCGAGGACGGAGCCGATGGTGCGCAGCGGGTGACGCAGCTCAGGATGTGCGACTCCGCCGATCGTGGCGGTGCCGCTCGTGGCGCGCACCTGACCGAGGAGGATGCGCAGCGTGGTGGTCTTTCCGGCGCCGTTCGGGCCGAGGAAAGCGGTCACGACGCCGGGCTCGACCCGCGCGGAGAAGTCGGACACCGCCGTCACGTCGTTGAACCGCTTCGTGACGTGCGTGAACTCGAGCACCTGTCCGTCGGGCATCTGCGACCTCTCGTTGCAGTGGGCAGTTCTGTCTATCCTGCCGGAAAAGCCGCCGGATCGTGCATTTACCGTACAGACACGGCCGGATGCAAGGCTCAATCCACCGGGTAGCCTGGCAATCGTGACCGAATCCAGCGCCGCTTCCCGGGTCCTCGTCCGTACCGAGGGAGCCCTCGGCAGGCTGACCCTGAACCGACCGGAAGCGATCAACGCGCTCGACTTCGGCATGGTGCAGGAGATCACGCGCACGCTGGAGCGGTGGCGGTACGACACCGATGTGCAGATCGTGCTGATCGACGGCGAAGGCGACCGAGGCATGTGCGCCGGCGGCGATGTGCGGGGACTGCACGCGCAGATCGTGGAGGGCCGATCCGATGAGACGGCGGAGTTCTTCCGCGCGGAGTACGCGCTGAACGCGATGATCGCCGAGTACTCGAAGCCCGTGGTCACCGTCGCCGACGGCATCACGATGGGCGGAGGCGTCGGACTGTCGGGCCACGCGGCCATCCGCATCGTGACCGAGCGATCGAAGCTCGCGATGCCGGAGACGCGGATCGGCTTCACGCCCGACGTGGGCGGCACGTGGCTGCTGTCACGCGCCCCTGGGCGGTTCGGCGAGTACTTCGGGCTCACGGGGGCGTCGATGGACGGAGCGGACGCCGTACTGCTCGGCTTCGCCGACCATTTCGTGCCCTCCGATCGCCTCGACGCGCTGCGCGAGGCGCTCGCGTATCGTGCCGATCCGACAGGACCAGCCGAGATCGTGCTGCTGTTCGACGAGACTCCCGATCCGTCGACGCTTCCGGCCTCTCGGGGATGGATCGACCACGCGTTCTCCGCCGACACGGTCGCGGAGATCGTGTCGCGGCTGCGCGCGGACGAGGCCCCGGATGCCGCGGCGACCGCGGATCTGCTCGAGAGCCTGGCGCCCACCGGGCTGGCCGTCACGCTCGACGCCGTGCGGGAAGCACGTGCGCTGCCGAACCTGCGTGCCGCCCTGGAGGGTGAGTACCGCCGCGTCATGTGGTTCGTCCTGCGGCATCCCGACCTCGTGGAGGGGATCCGGGCGCAGCTGATCGACAAGGACCGCAATCCGAAGTGGAACCCGGCGACGATCTCCGAACTGCCTGCAGACCCCGGCGCCGACGCTCGACACTTCACGCCCGAAGACCCCCTCTTCTAGAGCATTTCGATATATCCGCGGTTGTTCGCCGCGGTGCATAAACCGCTGGCCGCGCCCGAAATGGTTCGCTGTGAGCGAAGGTCCGCCCACAGGGGGATACGAATGTCCGGAGTTCGTGCCACCCTTGCATGTGCGCGATCGTCGGCCTGCGTCCGCCCGTCGGGAGATCCGCCGATTCATCCTTCCTAGAAAGTCCGCCTGTGCTGGGAAAAATCCTCCTCCGTTATCTCGCCCGCTATAAGTGGCTGCTCGTCGCCGTGCTGGTGTTCCAATTCGCCAGCGCTCTGGCCACCCTCTACCTCCCGCGCCTGAACGAAGACATCATCAACAAGGGCGTGGCCCAGTCCGACACCGCCTACATCTGGCGCACCGGGCTCTTCATGCTCGCCGTCTCGCTCGGCCAGATCATCGCGTCGGTCATCGCGACCTACTTCGCGGCTCGCGCGTCGATGGGTGCGGGGCGCGACATCCGTGCCGACGTCTTCGCCAAGGTCAGCGGATTCTCCGAGCGAGAGGTGTCGCAGTTCGGCGCCGGCTCGCTCATCACGCGCAACACGAACGACGTGCAGCAGGTGCAGATGCTCGCGATGATGGGCGCGACGATGCTCGTCACCGCGCCGCTGCTCGCGATCGGCGGCATCATCTTCGCCGTGCAGACGAACATCGGCCTGAGCTGGCTCATCGCCGTGTCCGTCCCGCTGCTGCTGATCGTCGCCGGTCTCGTCGTCAGCCGCATGGTTCCGCTGTTCCGCAGCTATCAGGGAAAGCTCGACACCGTGAACCGCGTGCTGCGCGAGCAGCTCACCGGCGTGCGCGTGGTCCGTGCCTTCGTCCGAGAGGGCATCGAAGAAGAGCGCTTCCGCGGTGCCAACACCGACATCATGGTCGTCGGCCGCAAGGTCGGCTCGCTGTTCGTCCTGCTGTTCCCGCTGTTCATGCTCATCCTCAACGTCACGATCGTGGCGGTCGTGTGGTTCGGCGGCATCGAGGTCAACAGCGGCACGGTGCAGGTCGGCACGATCTTCGCCTTCATGCAGTACATCGGCCAGATCATGGGCGGCGTCATCATGGCCAGCTTCATGGCGATCATGATCCCGCGCGCGGCAGTGTCGGCCGAGCGCATCGGCGAGGTCCTCGAGACGCAGTCGAGCATGGTGCGGCCGGCCGACGGCGTGACCGACTTCCCGACACCCGGTTCGGTCGCCTTCGACGGCGTCGAGTTCACCTACCCGGGCGCCGACTCTCCCGTTCTCAAGGGCATCAGCTTCGCGGCCGAGCCCGGCGAGACGGTGGCGATCGTCGGATCGACCGGTGCCGGCAAGACGACCCTCGTGTCGTTGATCCCACGACTCTTCGACGTCTCCGGCGGAGCCGTCTTCGTCGGCGGCGCCGATGTGCGCGATGCCGACGTCGAGTCGCTGTGGGCGACCATCGGCCTCGTTCCGCAGCGTCCGTTCCTCTTCACCGGAACGGTGGCCTCGAACCTCCGGTACGGCCGCGAGGACGCGACCGATGAAGAGCTCTGGCATGCGCTGGAGATCGCTCAGGGACGCGACTTCGTCGAGGAGATGCCCCAGGGGCTCGACTCGAGGATCACCCAGGGCGGCACCAACGTCTCGGGCGGTCAGCGTCAGCGCCTGGCGATCGCCCGCGCGATCGTCCGTCAGCCGCAGATCCTGGTCTTCGACGACTCGTTCTCCGCGCTCGACCTCACCACCGACGCCCGACTGAGGCAGGCGCTGTGGCGTGAACTGCCGCACGTGACCAAGATCGTGGTCGCGCAGCGCGTCTCATCCATCACCGATGCGGACCGCATCGTCGTCCTCGAAGGGGGCACCATGGTCGGCGTCGGCACGCACGAGGAGCTTCTCGAGACCAGCACGACCTACCGAGAGATCGTCGAATCGCAGCTGGGGGTGGACGCATGAGCGAGCAGGACGCTCCCCGGACCCGCCGCGGTCGCGCGGCCAAAGCTGCGGACACGACCACTGCGGTCGAGCCGGAGCTGACAGACGAAGAGAAGTACGAGGCCGAGCTCGCCGAGAAGGCGCGCCAGGACGGCGGCGGCTGGGACAGCGTCGCTCCCGGAAAGGCCGACAACTTCGGCAAGAGCTTCAGCCGGATGATCGGGCTGCTCAAGCCGTCGGCCGTCTGGTTCATCCTGGTGTCGATCGCCGGCGCCGTCGGCGTCGTGCTCACGGTCGCGGCGCCGAAGGTGCTCGGTGAGGCCACGAACCTCATCTACAAGGGCTTCATCTCCGTGCAGCTCGCGCAGGCGAACGGGGACTTCCCCGGGTTCCCCGCCGGCACTCCGCAGGACGATGTCGTCGCGGCACTCCGCCAGGGAGGGCAGGACGACTTCGCCAACCAGGTCGAGGCCCTCGGCGCCTTCCGTGTCGGTGACGGTGTCGACTTCGACGCGCTGCGGTGGATCATCATCGCCGTGCTGGCGATCTATGTCACCGCCGCCTTCCTCAGCTGGATCCAGGGTTACGTCATCAACGTCATCATGGTCCGCACCATGTGGCGTCTGCGCGAGCAGGTCGAGGCGAAGATCAACCGTCTGCCGCTGTCGTACTTCGACAAGGTGCAGCGCGGTGATCTGATCTCGCGCGTGACGAACGACATCGACAACATCACCCAGACCATGCAGCAGTCGCTGTCCGGCGCGATCACGGCCGTACTCACGGTCGTGGGCGTGCTGGTCCTGATGTTCTCGATCTCCTGGCAGCTCGCTCTCGTCGCGCTCGTGGCGCTCCCGCTCATGGGTGTGATCTTCGGCGTCATCGGCCCTCGCTCGCAGAAGGCCTTCGGCACGCAGTGGCGCAAGGTCGGCCGTCTGAACGCTCGCGTCGAAGAGGCCTTCTCCGGTCACGCGCTGGTCAAGGTCTTCGGTCGCGAGCAGGACGCGCTGGAGAAGTTCCAGGGCGAGAACGAGGAGCTGTTCCAGGCCAGCTTCAAGGCGCAGTTCCTCTCCGGCATCATCATGCCGGCGATGACCTTCGTCGGCAGCCTCACCTACGTGGGCATCGCAGTGCTCGGCGGTCTCATGGTCGCCAACGGGCAGCTGCGTCTCGGAGACGTGCAGGCGTTCATCCAGTACTCGCAGCAGTTCACGCAGCCGCTGTCCGAGCTCGGTGGGATGGCGGCCGTCGTGCAGTCCGGCACGGCATCGGCCGAGCGGGTGTTCGAGCTCCTTGACACCGAAGAGCAGGAAGCGGACGACGCGGATGCTCCGAAGCTCGCCGACGGCAAGGGCGTCGTGGAGTTCGAGAACGTCGCGTTCTCGTACACTCCCGACCGTCCGCTGATCACCGACCTCTCGTTCCGGGTCGAGCCCGGTCAGACGGTCGCGATCGTCGGTCCGACGGGAGCGGGCAAGACCACTCTCGTCAACCTCATCATGCGGTTCTACGAACTGAACGGCGGGCGCATCCTGCTCGACGGTCAGGACATCTCCGAGGTCACGCGTGACCAGCTGCGCTCTCGCACCGGCATGGTCCTGCAGGACCCGTGGCTGTTCGCCGGGAGCATCCGCGAGAACATCCGGTACGGACGCTCGACCGCGACCGACGACGAGGTTCTCGAAGCGGCGAAGGCGACCTATGTGGATCGCTTCGTGCATGCCCTCCCCGAGGGCTACGACACCGTGCTCGACGAAGACGCGTCGAACGTCTCGGCGGGCGAGCGTCAGCTGATCACGATCGCGCGAGCGTTCGTGGCCCAGCCGTCGATCCTGATCCTCGATGAGGCCACGTCGGCGGTCGACACCCGCACCGAGCTGTTGCTGCAGCACGCGATGGCGGCGCTTCGACAGGGACGCACCTCGTTCGTGATCGCGCACCGCCTGTCGACCATCCGCGATGCCGACCTCATCCTCGTGATGGAGCACGGAGACATCGTCGAGAAGGGCACGCACGACGAGCTCATCGCCGCGCAGGGCGCCTACTGGCGCCTCTACCAGTCGCAGTTCGAACAGGCGGCGACCGACATCGACGCAGAGGACGCGCTCACCGGGTCTACTCCGGTCGTCATGAGCGGCGACGCCGAAGACGCGGCTGCGTCGGCACAGGTCGGCGTCTCGGTGGGGGCGCAGACTCCCGCCGCCGAGGCAGCGGCCGCGCAGGCAGTGGTCGAACGGCCGGATGCCGGAGGCTCCTCACGCTCCTGAAGCGCCAGAGCGCCTGAAGCGCCAGAGCGCCTGAAGCGACAGAGCCCCTGAAGCGACAGAGCCCCTGAAGTGACAGAACGCCTCGCCTCCCGAATCCCGGGAGGCGAGGCGTTCTGCGTCCGTCGGGCTTTCGCTGGAGGGACGACGCGTCAGCGCTGGTCGGCCGTGATGCCGAGGAGTTCGAGGGGGTGGGTCAGCCGCCACCACGGGCTCGGGGCATCGACATCGTCGGCGAGCGACAGCGACGTCGTCACCGTGTTCAACGGCCCGACGCTCGTCATCGTGCCGACCTCGTCGCCCGCTTCGCGGTTGTCGCCGAGTGAGAAGTCCGTCGAGGCCTCGGCGACGGCGCCGTTCCACAGAACCACATCGGCATCCGCATCCGTGACGACATCGGTGCTCGCGCCCCACGCCGTGGTGACGGTGCCGACGACCGTGCCCTTGGCGACGGCGGGAGTCTGCTGCTCCAGCGCCGTCTCGACCTGCGTGAACAGCGAACGGGTCTCCGTGAGGCGCTGCGCGTCGTCGGCCTGACCGAGAACCGACGCGTACAGATGCACAGTCGTGTCGTCGACAGTGACGACCTTCGCGGTCAACAGGTTCCAGCTGTCGCCGAGCGTGCCGGTCTTGACGCCGACGACGCCGGGGTCCGCCAGCATCCCGTTCGTGTTCACCACCGTGCCCGCACCCGGAAGATCGACCGACGGAGTTCCGACGATGCCGGCGAAGACGGGGTTCTGCATCGCGATCTCGGCCAACGCGACGAGCGACTCGGGTGTGGCCCGGTTGCGGTCGTCGAAGCCCGACGGAGTGATGATCGTGATGTCGTCGAGACCACGGTCGCGCAGCCACACAGCTGCTGCGGCGGTGAACGACGACGGGGAACCCCAGATCTCCGCGGAGAGCCGGTCGATGTAGTTGTTGGCCGATCCGAGCAGCGTTCCCTGGAGGAGCTGGAACTCGGTGAGAGTGCCGCCCACGGGCACGTCGAGCGCGGACTGGTCAGAGCGGCGGTAGTCCCAGTAGGCCAGGTTGTCGGCTCGCGTGAACGAGAACTCGGGGCCCTGCTCGCCCACGGCGAGGGGCATCCGCTCGAGCACCATCAAGCTCGAGACGACCTTGGTGACGCTTGCGATCGCGGCAGCGTCGAGCGACGACGACGTCGTACCGATGCCGCCGATCCCCACGGCAGCGCTTCCCTGGGCAGGGAAGGTGATCGCGGCAGCGGGCGCCGCGACGGGGGCGAGGTCGACGGCCTGAACCGTCGGCGCGACCTCGTGCAACGGCCACAGCATGGCCGATCCGGCGTAGGTGCCGAGCAAGCCGACGAGGACGCCGAGCGGCACCAGCACGCCGGGCCGGGCGATCGCCGGGCGCAGGTGCGCTCCGGTCAGCAGTGCACCGCCGCTCTCCACGGCCGGCGCGTCATCGAGCGCGTCGGTCGCCGGGTGCTGGGCCACGTCGACCGGGTCGACCCACGTCAGGGGAGTGCCGCCGCTGTCTTCCTCCGCCCACTGCGCGGGGGGAGTCGCCTCAGGGGTGAAGATCGCAGAGACGTCGTCATCCGCAGGAACGGCGGAGGCGGTGGCCTCGGCGGAATCGGGAGCGGTCACCTCCTCACGGTACCGAACTCGTGCGGGGATCCGTGTCGCTGCATCGGGAGAGGACGCGGGGTGTCGCCTCTGGGTAAGATCGTGGGTACAACCACGGGAGTCCGGCGAGCCGGGCTGAGAGGGAGCGAATCGCGCTTCGACCGTCGAACCTGATCTGGGTCATGCCAGCGCAGGGAGGAGTCACAGATGAGTACATCCACGTCCGGATCCACCACGGGATCGGCATCGGCCACGCAGTCATCGACGGGCCTCGGTCGCCCGCAGCTCTGGCGCTGGCGGGTCGTCGACATCGTCGTGGCGAGTGTCATCGCCGTCGCATGCGCGATGATCTTCCTGCTCTGGAACGTCGGCTACGAGGTGCCGAGCAGCATCCTGACGCCGCTGCTCCCCGGTGTTCAGGGCCTGCTCGCCGGCCCCTGGCTGATCGCCGGAGTGCTCGGCGGCCTGATCATCCGCAAGCCCGGTGCCGCTCTGTACACCGAGCTGGTCGCCGCGATCATCTCAGCACTCGTCGGCAACGCGTGGGGCCCGCTCACGATCGTCTCGGGCCTCGTGCAGGGTCTCGGAGCCGAGCTGGTGTTCCTGATCTTCCTGTACGGCGTCTGGCGGCTGCCTGTCGCGATGCTGGCTGGTGCCGGTGCGGGTCTCGCCTGCGGCATCAACGACCGCATCCTCTGGTACGCCGGCGCCGACACGCTCTTCACGAGCGTCTACATCGTCTCGACGACCATCTCGGGCGCGGTCATCGCCGGACTCGGGGCGTGGTTGATCGCACGAGGCCTCGCCGCCACGGGCGCCCTCAGCCGGTTCGCCGCCGGCCGCGAGGTCACCGCACGGGTGTGAGCTCGCTCACGACGCCCGCCACCCTCGAAGCCCGTGGCTGGGGGTGGCGGTACGCGACGCGACGGCGCTGGGCGGTGCGCGACGTCGACCTGCGCATCGAGCCGGGGGAGCGAGTGCTGCTGCTCGGCGCCTCCGGCTCGGGCAAGTCGACGCTGCTCCAGGGGTTCGGTGGGGTGCTCGGCGGTGCGGATGAGGGCGAGACGCACGGTGCGCTGCTCGTCGACGGCGTGCCGCCCACCGATGCCCGGGGACGGGTCGGGATGGTCCTGCAGGATCCCGATACGCAGACGATCCTCGCGAGGGTCGGCGACGACGTCGCCTTCGGCTGCGAGAACCTCGGCGTCCCCCGAGACGAGATCTGGCAGCGGGTGCGCGCGGCGCTGGACGCCGTAGAGCTCGACGTCGCCCTCGATCGATCCACGGCCGCGCTGTCGGGCGGTCAGAAGCAGCGCCTCGCCCTCGCCGGCGTGCTCGCGATGCGACCGGGTGCCATCCTGCTCGACGAACCGACGGCGAACCTCGACCCCGAGGGGGTGCGGGACGTACGGGATGCCGTGGCCGCCGCCCTCGATGCGACGAGTGCGACCCTCGTGGTCATCGAGCATCGCATCGACATCTGGCTGCCGCTCGTGACCCGGGTGATCGTGCTCGGCGCCGAGCCGGATGGAACGGTCGTGCTCGCCGACGGCAGCCCGGACGCGGTCCTCGGCGCTCGGGGCGCGGAGCTCGCGGCATCCGGTGTCTGGGTTCCCGGGCACCCGCCCGCCGTCCCGCCCGCACCGGCGCAGCGGCCGGGAGCGACGCTGCTGGAGGCCCGTGGTCTCACTGTGTCTCGCAGGCGCGGGCTCGCCGTCGCCGGTCCGTTCGACGTCGATGTGCGCGCCGGAGAGGTGCTCGGGGTCACCGGCGCGAACGGCGCAGGCAAATCGACGCTCGGGCTCACGCTCGCGGGATTGATCCCGGCCGAAGAAGGTCGGGTCGCCGCTCTGCCGCCCCTCGCCGCCGGAGAGAAGCCGGATCCCATCCACTGGTCGTCGCGCGCCCTGCTCACGCGCATCGCGTCGGTCATGCAGACGCCCGAGCACCAGCTGCTCGCCAAGACCGTGCGCGACGAGCTGTCGGTCGGGCCGCGGGCGCTGAAGCTGCCGGACGCCGAGATCGCCTCCCGAGTCGACGACCTGCTCGAAAGACTGCGGCTCACCTCGCTCGCCGCAGCCAATCCCTACACCCTGTCGGGCGGAGAGAAGCGGCGGCTCACGGTCGCCGCCGCCCTCGCCACGCGGCCCCGGATGCTGGTGCTCGACGAGCCCACCTTCGGGCAGGATGCGACGACCTGGGCCGAACTCGTCGGCCTGATCGCACGTCTGCGCGACGAGGGCACGGCGATCGTGGCGATCAGTCATGACGAGGCCGTGCTCGAGGCTCTGCACGCTCGGCGCATCGAGGTGGGACGATGATCGATCCGCTGACCGCCCGCGTCGAACGATCCGGTCCGATCGCCCCGCGCTCGGCCCTCGCGAAACTCATCGCGGCGCTCCTCATCGCCCTGCCCCTCGTGCTGACGATCGACGTGGTGTCGGCATCCGTCGCCCTGCTGCTCGAGATCCCTCTGCTCGTACTCGCAGGCCTGCGCGCGAAGGAGTTCTGGACCCGCACCGCGGTGCTGTGGATCGCGGCGCCGCTCAGTGCGGTCACGATCGCTCTCTACGGCGCGACCAGCGGCACCGTGCATGTCGAGTGGCTCGTCGTGCGCATCAGCGACGGGTCGCTCGCGCTCGCTGCGGCGACCGCCGTGCGCGTGCTCGCGATCGGACTCCCCGCGGTGGTGCTCTTCATCACGGTCGACCCCACCGACCTCGCCGACGACCTGGCGCAGCGGGTGAGGCTGCCGGCGCGATTCGTCGTCGGCGCGCTCGCGGGGATGCGGATGCTGGGCCTGCTCGTCGACGACTGGCGGGCGCTCTCTCTCGCGCGGCGTGCGCGCGGGGTGGCCGACGAGGGGCGGGTCCGTCGTGCGCTCGGCATGGCGTTCGCGCTGTTCGTGCTGGCGATCCGTCGTGGATCGTCGCTGGCGACGGCCATGGAGGCTCGCGGCTTCGGCGGTGCGGCACCGCGTTCGTGGGCGCGGGAGTCGAGGTGGGACCGACGCGACACGGCGCTGGTCATCGTCGCGGCGGTGATCCCGGCGGTGGCGATCGCGGCGGCGGTGCTCACGGGTGCGTGGAACTTCATCCTCGGCCCGACCGCCTGACGAGCCCGCACCACCGGACGCCCGCCCGAACCACCGCACCTGGCAGCATCCACTCAGCTTTCTCATAGCTGGAATGCCGATGTATTCGCTAGCATCGAGTGAACCCAAGGGGAGTACTCCACCACGGGCGGCTCGTCATTACGGATGTCCCTGCATCCCGGGTCCCCGGTCCTCGTTCTCGAGGATGGAGAAGACCTTGGCGTCGACCTCGTCACGCCTCGTCTTCTGGAGACCTCCTTGAACATCACCCCCCTCGTGTGGATCATCACGATCGCCGTCACGATCGCCTTCTTCGTGTACGAGTTCTTCGCCCACGTGCGAAAGCCCCATGAGCCCACCATCGGCGAGTCCGCCCGCTGGTCGGCGTTCTACATCGGTCTGGCCCTGCTGTTCGGCGTCGGCATCGGCACCGTGTCGGGCTGGACGTACGGCGGTGAGTACTTCGCCGGGTACCTGACCGAGAAGGCGCTGTCGATCGACAACCTCTTCGTCTTCCTCATCGTGATGACCGGCTTCGCCGTGCCGCGCATCTATCAGCAGAAGGTGCTGATGATCGGCATCGTCATCGCGCTCATCATGCGCGGTGGATTCATCGCGCTCGGCGCCACGCTGATCGAGAACTTCTCCTGGATCTTCTACCTCTTCGGTGCGCTGCTGCTGTTCCTGGCCTACCGCCAGGCGTTCGCACAGGGCGACCACAACCCGGCCAACGGCCGATTCATGCGCTTCGTGCGCCGTATCCTGCCGGTGAGCGACGAGTACAACGGCGACCGCCTGACCGTGCAGCGCGACGGCAAGCGATTCTTCACGCCGATGTTCCTCGTGATCATCGCGATCGGCTTCGTCGACCTGATCTTCGCGGTCGACTCGATCCCCGCCATCTACGGTCTGACCGAAGAGGCCTACATCGTCTTCACGGCCAACGCCTTCGCCCTCATGGGCCTGCGCCAGCTGTACTTCCTCATCGGCGGCCTGCTGCAGCGCCTCGTGTACCTCGCGCAGGGCCTCGCGGTCATCCTCGCGTTCATCGGCGTCAAGCTCGTGCTGCACGCGATGCACGTCAACGAGCTTCCGTTCATCAACGGCGGAGAGCCGATGCTGTGGGCGCCTGAGATCCCGATCTGGTTCTCGCTCGTCTTCATCGGCGCGACGATCGCCGTCGCCACCGTCGCGAGCCTCATGAAGACGCGACGCGACGACAAGCGCGACGCGCTCGACACTCCTGATCCGTCCAGCTCTGCACCGCTCACCACCGACACCCAGAAGGAACACTCGTGAACCAGTCGCGCCGCTCCGACGCGTCCGCAGACCCCGACAGACCCGGCGCCCGAATGACCTCGGGCACCCCCGCACCTCGTGAGGTGACCCGCTGATGGGCGACCTCGCGGTGAACATCGCTCTGGTGTTCGTGTTCGTCCTCGTCGGCGGCGTGTTCGCCGCGACGGAGATGGCCCTCGTCACGTTGCGTGAGAGTCAGATCAATGCGATCGCTGCTCGTGGCAGACGAGGCGAGAAGGTCGCGAGCCTCGCTCGCAACCCGAACACCTTCCTCTCGGCGGTGCAGATCGGCGTGACGGTCGCCGGCTTCGCCTCGGCCGCGTACGGTGCGACCTCGATCGCCCCGTCGGTCGCGCCTCTGCTCGAGAACCTCGGGGTCGCCGCTCCGCTGGCTCTCACCCTCTCGACCGTGCTGCTGACGCTCGTGATCGCCTACCTGTCGCTCGTGCTCGGCGAGCTCGTGCCCAAGCGGCTCGCCATCCAGCGCAACGCCCAGTTCGCGTATGCCGTCGCTCCGGTGCTCGACGGCTTCGCGGTGGTCATGAGGCCGGTCATCTGGCTGCTGTCGGTGTCGACGAATGCGGTCGTGCGTCTGCTGGGCGGCGACCCGCACAAGGCGGCGGACGAGCTCAGCGAGGAGGAGCTGCGCGACATCGTCGCGACGCATCAGAGCCTCCCTGACGACGAGCGACGCATCCTCGACGACGTGCTGTCGCTGCGCGGACGTCAGGTGAGCGAGGTCATGCGGCCCCGTCCCGAGGTCGTCGCGCTCGACGGCGCCGCGACGCTCGCCGAGGCCATCGCGGACGTGCGCGAGCTGCCGTTCTCGCGGTACCCGGTGATCGACGCCTCGCTCGACGACATCGTGGGCTTCGTGCATGTGCGCGACCTCTTCGAAGCCGCCGCCGACGACGCGACGCGCGCGGTGCTCGGACTCATGCGTCCCGTCGAGTACGTGCCCTCGACCGCGGGCGTGCTACCCACCCTGACCCGCATGCGGGCGGCCGGTCACCAGATCGCCGTCGTGGTCGACGAGTACGGCGGCACTGACGGCATCGTGACGCTCGAGGACCTCGTCGAAGAGGTCGTGGGCGAGATCTTCGACGAGTACGACACGGAGGACCGGATGCCGGACGCCGGCGGCGCACTCGACGGCCGCCTCAATCTGCAGGACTTCGCCGAGATCACCGGGATCGCGCTGCCCCGTGGCGCATCGGACACGGTCGCGGGCTTCGTCACCGAGATGCTCGGCCGCCTCGCGGTGGTCGGTGATTCGGTCGAGGTGCCCGGTGCGACGATCCGCGTGACGGCCGTCGATCGTCGCCGGATCTCGGAGATCCGAGTGGCCGTGCACGAGGACGCCTCGCCGACCGACTGAGTCGAGTCTCAGGTCTCGTTCCAGAGTCGGCGGTAGTACTCGAGCCGATCCCGGTCGGGGGCGATGCCATACGCCTCGATGAGCGTGTCCTCCCACCCCGCACCGAAGTTCCACGTCGTGCTCATCGAGGCGACGGCGATGTCCGACCAGCGGTCGGCTGCGCCGAGCGCGGCGAGGTCGACGTGCGCGAGCGGGCGGCCGTCATCGTCGAGCAGCGTGTTCGGCATGCACGCGTCGCCGTGGCAGACCACCAGCTTCTCGACAGGTGGCGGCTCGTGCAGGTCGGCCGGCACCGTGACGCCGCGCTCGATCGCGTTCGCGATCCTCCATGCGGGGCTCCAGGTCCAGGGGCACTGCTCGACGGGCAGCGAGTCGTGCATCGCGCGCAGCGCGGTTCCGACCGCGCGTACGGCGGTCTCGGGGTCGTCGATCCATCGGGGGTCCACAGCGCTGCGGCCCGGGAGTGCAGCCGTGACGAGCCACTCGTGCGTGGCGTCCTCACCCTGATCGATCACCTCGGGAACCGCGATCCAACGCCGTGCCCACCGCATCCGCTCCGCTTCGTCCCGCATGTTCGCCTCGGCGTCATGCGGGCCCCACTTGATGTAGCGCCCGTCGTCGGTGCGAAAGGTGAGCCCGCCGATGCCGTTCAGCCATACCGGCGTGAGCGTGGCGCCCGCGGCCAGTGACCGGACGATCGGCGGGATCTCCGTCGTCGTGGAGGGGATGCTCATGGGGCGCTCATCTCATGTTCGAACGTATATCGGTATGCGTGTATTTTTCCGGCTCCAGGCGGCGGGACGCGGTTAGTCTCAGTCGCGGTCGCCGTCGGCGGCCGCATCATCCATCCCACTCGACACATCAGAGGTCTTCGTGCGCGTTTCGTCCCGGTCACAGTGGTGGCGGCGGCAGGGCAGCGATGCCGATGCCTCCTCGTCCGCATCCGCGGCTTCCGAGGTCGCACCCGGTGCCGATTCCGATGCCGCTCACGCTACCGCGGTCGGGCTGCCGAAGGCTCCGGCGATCTCGTCGCAGGAATCCGGCGAACGGGATCTCGACCAGTTCGTCGAGTGGATCTGGAGCGGCGACGCCCCGGCATCCGCACAGGCACCTGACGCCGGCGTCGAGAGCACACGCACCACCACAGAGGAGCAGTACAACATGAGTTCACTTGACGACGCCCTGCAGCAGCTGCTGGCCATCGAGGGCGCCACCGGCGCCGCGATCGTCGACTACGGCAGCGGAATGGCACTCGCCCAGGGCGGCAACCCCTCATTCGACCTGGGGATCGCCGCCGCGGGCAACTCGAACGTCGTGCGCGCCAAGCTGGCGACGATGCGCGACCTCGGCATCACGGATGAGATCGACGACATCCTCATCACCCTGAGCTCGCAGTATCACCTGATCAACGTGCTCAACACGACCGGTGCGAGCGGGCTCTTCATCTACCTCGTGCTCAACAGTGCGTCGGCGAACCTCGCGCTCGCACGCCACAAGCTGAAGGGCATCGCCGCGCAGATCCAGGTCTGATCTCGCGAGTCATTCCGAAGGGGCGGGGCCGTCATGGCCCCGCCCCTTCGACGTGCGCGGCGTAGGCTCGGGGTCGACACCGTCGCGAGGCCTCTGGCGATGTGTCGCCTGAAACTCGGAATCAGCTAAACTGACACTGAGTCGCACACGTTTCGAAGGAGAACCGCATGCAGATCCAGGGCTCGAGTGCTCTCATCACCGGCGGTGCGTCCGGTCTGGGCCTCGCCACCGCGCGAACGCTCGCCGCCGCCGGCGCCGTCGTCACCATCCTCGACCTGCCCTCGTCGGCCGGTGCCGAGATCGCGTCCGACCTCGGCGGGGTGTTCTCGGGCGGAGACGTCACGAGCGCCGAGGATGCCGCTGCCGCCGTGGCCGCAGCGCAGGCCGCCGCTCCGCTGCGGATCGTCGTCAACTGCGCCGGCATCGCCCCGCCGGCGAAGGTGCTCGACCGCGAGGGCAACCCGGCCGTGCTCGCCGACTTCGAGCGCGTCGTCCGCATCAACCTCGTCGGCACCTTCAATGTCCTGTCCCAGGCCTCCGCCGTGATCGCGAAGAACGACGTGACCGACACCGGCGACCGTGGCGTCATCGTGAACACCGCGAGCGTGGCCGCTTTCGACGGGCAGATCGGTCAGCCGGCATACTCGGCCTCGAAGGGCGGCGTGCACGCCATGACGCTTCCCGTCGCTCGCGAGCTCGCTCGTTACGGCATCCGCGTCTGCACGATCGCTCCCGGCATCATGGAGACCCCGATGCTGATGGGCTTGCCGCAGGCGGCGCAGGATTCGCTAGGCCAGCAGGTGCCGTTCCCCTCGCGTCTCGGACGCCCCGACGAGTACGCCTCTCTCGTGCAGCAGATCGTCGAGAACGGCTACCTCAACGGCGAGACGATCCGCCTCGACGGCGCGATCCGCATGGCACCGAAGTAAGCCCGAACCCCGAAGTCCCGAAGCCCCGACGCTCCAAGGAGAATCCATGTCACTGGCAGGCAAGACCATCCTGATGTCCGGCGGCAGCCGCGGCATCGGACTCGCGATCGCACTGCGTGCCGCGGCTGACGGCGCGAACATCGCGATGCTGGCGAAGACCGACACCCCGCATCCGAAGCTCGAGGGAACGGTGCACACGGCCGCCGACCAGATCAGGGCGGCGGGCGGTCAGGCGCTGCCGATCGTCGGGGACGTGCGCGACGACGACGACATCACCGAGGCCGTGCTCAAGACGCAGGGCGAGTTCGGCGGCATCGACATCGTCATCAACAACGCCAGCGTCATCGACCTCTCGCGCTCGCTCGACCTCGGCGCGAAGAAGTATGACCTGATGCAGGACGTGAACGTCCGCGGCACGTTCATGCTCTCGCGCGCGGCGGTGCCGATCCTCAAGGACGCCGAGAACCCCCACATCCTGTCGCTGTCGCCGCCCCTGAACCCGACGCCGAAGTGGCTCGGTGCGCACACCGGATACACGCTCGCGAAGTTCGGCATGACGATGGTCACGCTCGGCCTTGCCGCGGAGTTCGCCCGCGACGGCATCGCCGCCAACACCCTGTGGCCGCGCACCACCATCGCCACCGCCGCGGTGCAGAACCTGCTCGGCGGCGACAAGGTCATGGCGGCGAGCCGCACGCCCGACATCTACGCCGACGCCGCCTATGCGGTGCTGCTCAAGCCCGCGGCCGAGTACACCGGTCAGACCCTGATCGTCGAGGACGTGCTCGAGGCCGACGGCGTGACCGACTTCTCGCATTACGCCGCCGTCCCCGGCACTCCCGACGACCGGCTGTTCCCCGACATCTTCCTCGACTGAGGCGGTCTTGCCGCGGGGAGCAGGCGGTCAGAACAGCAGGTAGACGGCGCCGGCGATCGTCAGCGCGATCACGATGCGGTCGAACAGCACCTGGTTCATGCGCTTCGCGAGGCGGATGCCGCCCAGAGCGCCGAGCACCACGAGCGGCGCGAGCACGGCATCCATGAGCAGCACGTGGCCCTCGAAGAGGCCGAGGCCCGCGAGGAACGGGATCTTCACGAGGTTGATGATCGCGAAGAACCAGGCCGAGGTGCCGAGGAACACCTGCACGGGCGTGCGGGTGGCGAGGAAGTACATCGACATCACGGGTCCGCCCGCATTGGCGACCATGGTCGTGAAGCCACCGAGAGTGCCGTAGACGCCCGAGAGCACGATGCCTCCCGGTGCGGGCGACGCGGCATCCGCCCGGTCCTGCCGCCATCGCCGCCACAGGGTGACTGCGATCATCGCCAGCAGGATCACGCCGATCGCCCGACGTACGATGCCGTCGCCCGCGAGCGCGAGGAACGCGAAGCCGGCCAGCAGCCCTGCGAGTACGGCGGGCGCGAGGCGCAGCAGCGTCGGCCAGTGCGCGTGGCGGCGATAGGTGATCAACGCGAACACGTCGCCGACGATGAGCAGCAGGAGCATCGCGGCGGTCGACGTGCGCGCGGGGAGCACGGTCGCGAACAGTGCGATGGCCAGGATGCTGCCGCCGGGGAGCGCGGTCTTCGAGATGCCGATCGTGACGGCGGCGAGGCCGAGCGCCGCCCAGGCGAGGGGTGCGAGTTCGATCACCGGGTCATCGGCCGACTCAGCTGCGGGTCGCAGCGAGCGCCGCGGCGAAGCGGGCCGAGCGCTGTTCGATGTCGGCCCAGTCGGATGCAGCGAGCGAGGCGCCGTTCGCGAGGTCGCCGCCCGCTCCGACCGCCACGGCTCCGGCGCGGAACCAGTCGGCGAGGTTGTCGGGGCTGACGCCTCCCGTCGGCATCAGCGGAGCATCCGGGAACGGTCCGCGCAGCGCGCCGAGGTACGAGGGCCCGCCGAGGGACGCGGGGAAGATCTTGACCACGTCGACGCCGAGCTCGAGCGCGCCCATGACCTCGGTCGGGGTCATGGCACCTGTCATGACGACGCGGCCGGTCTCGAGCATCGCTCGGGTCAGAGCGGGCAGGGTTCCGGGGCTGACGAGGAACTCCGCACCGGCATCGGCGGCGAGGGCGGCCTGCTCGGCAGTCGTCACTGTGCCCGCGCCGATGTAGGCCGCGTCGCCGTGGCGCGCGATGAGTTCGCGGATCACCGAGGGGGCGTCGGGGGTCGAGAAAGTGACCTCGATGCCGGTCACGCCACCGCGGATGATCGCCTCGGACGCCTCGAGTGCGAGCTCGGGCGAGGGTGCGCGCAAGACGGCGAGGACGCCGGTGGAACGGGCGCGGGAGAGGCGGTCGGGCATGGCGAAGACTCCTTCGATGGGGGATCGGCTCCATTCTCCCCGACCGCAGCCTGTAACTACAAGTGGCGCGGGTGTGGCCAGGCCTCGACGACGTCCTTCGCCTGCTTGAGGCCGAGCCCGGTGTGCTCCCTGACCAGCTTGATCGCCTGGATCTTCTGCTCGGCGGCGATGAGCCGGTCGACCTCGGAGGCGACGGATGCCGGCAGCGCGCCCCGCACCGACGACGGCGTCGCCGTGATCGACGAGTGGGCGGCCGAGGCGTTCGAGACGGCCGCGAGGTGCGGTGCCGTGGTGCTGACGGACCAGTGGTCGATCCGGTCCTTGGCCTCCTGCAGGCGCACGCCCGTGTGCTGCCGGTAGAGCTTGATCGCATGGATCTTCTGCCCGGCGGCGACGAGACGATCGATCTCGGCGATCGCCGCAGGTGTCAGCTGCGATGCCGAGGCGGTCGAGGTCGAAGCGGATGCCACGGATCGGGCCATCGTCGGCGACGGGGTGAACACGTGCGGCTCCGGTGCCTTCGGGCGCATCGATCGCAGGGCGGCGCCGATGATCACCACGCCCACGACGACAGCTGCGATGACCGCGCCGACAGCGATGATGATGTCCATGGGGTCAGTCTAGGGACGCCGGGGCCGGCGCCCCAGGCGCTTCCCACCCGGCACCGCGTACCCTGGAGGTATGACCGAGACTCCCCGCACGCGCGAGACGCGCCCCGCCACGGCACCCGCGTCGTCCCGTTCGGGGGCAGTCCGCTCGACCGGCACCCCGCAGGTGCGTCCTGCGACCGAGGGGTGGACGCAGCAGAAGGATGCCGAGGGGCGGCCGCTGCTGCAGTTCGCGAGCCCGAAGCGCGGCAAGCCGCCGGTGCATCTCGCCGACCTCACGCCCGCCGAGCGCGTCGAGAAGGTCAAGGAGCTCGGCCTGCCCGGCTTCCGCGCGAAGCAGCTCTCGACCCACTACTTCCGGCACTACACGTCGGATGCTGCGGAGATGACGGATCTTCCGGCCGACACCCGGGAGCAGCTCGTCGCCGGCATGCTGCCGCCGCTGCTCACCGAGGTGCGCCGCCTGGAGACCGACCGCGGCGACACGATCAAGTTCCTCTGGCGTCTGCACGACGGCGCGCTGGTCGAGTCGGTGCTCATGCGCTACCCAGGCCGCATCACCCTGTGCGTCTCGTCGCAGGCCGGGTGCGGCATGAACTGCCCGTTCTGCGCCACCGGCCAGGCGGGGCTCACCCGCAATATGTCGACCGCCGAGATCATCGAGCAGATCGTCCGCGCCAACCGCCTGATCGCCGAGGGCGGTCTCGGCGGCAAGAAGGCCGACGACCACTCGATGGAGCGCGTGTCGAACATCGTCTTCATGGGCATGGGTGAGCCGCTCGCCAACTACAAGCGCGTGATGGACGCGGTGCGCTCGATGGTCGCGCCCCAGCCCGACGGCCTGGGCATGAGCGCGCGCGGCATCACGGTGTCGACGGTCGGACTCGTGCCGGCCATCAAGAAGCTCGCCGACGAGGGCATCCCCGTCACCTTCGCGCTGTCGCTGCACGCACCGGATGACCACCTGCGTGACGAGCTCATCCCGGTGAACTCGCGCTGGAAGGTCGACGAGGCGCTCGACGCCGCCTACGACTATTACGCCAAGACCGGCCGCCGTGTCTCGATCGAGTACGCGCTGATCAAGGACATGAACGACCACGCCTGGCGCGCCGACCTGCTCGCCGACAAGCTCAACGAGCGTGGCCGCGGCTGGGTGCACGTCAACCCGATCCCGCTGAACCCGACGCCCGGCTCGATCTGGACGTCGTCCGAGCCCTCGGTGCAGAACGAGTTCGTGCGCCGCCTCAACGACGCAGGCATCCCGACGACCCTCCGCGACACTCGCGGCAAGGAGATCGACGGTGCGTGCGGTCAGCTCGTCGCGACGACCGAAGACGAGGCTGCCTCCGCCGCCATGGCCTGAGGGCCGGTGCCGTGATCGCGAAGGCCGTCGCGGCGACCGAGAGTCTCGGCGCGTGACAGCCAGGACTCGATGCGCGCGGGGCTCGCGTCCTTGACGCCCAGCATCCGCGTGGTGCGCACCGAGCGGATGCCGCAGAACCTCATCGTCCCGCGGGCGACGTGCGTCTGTGCGGGGAGCCCGGTGAAGGGCGTGAGGAACCATGGGGTGTCCGCCAGCAGGAACAGGCGTCCGTTCGCGGCCGTCAACAGGCCTTCGGGCATCCCGAGCTTCGAGTACCGGTACTCCTGCTGCGGCAGCAGCGCCCGATCGAAGAACCCCTTCAGCAGCGCCGGCACCGACCCCCACCAGAGCGGCGTGAACACCACGACCGTCCGTGCTTCGGCCAGTGCGCGCTTCGCGTCGATCAGGTCGGGCTCGAGCTGCATGCGCCGGCGGTAGCCGAAGCGCAGCGACGGATCGAAGTCGAGATCGCGCAGAGCGAGGACACGGGCGTCGCCATGCGCTGCGGCATAGCGTCGGGCCAGTTCTGCGGTGAGGGATCCGGCATCGGGGTGGCCGTCGATGATCAGTGCGGATGGCATGTGCGCTCCTATGTTGACAGTGTCAAGCAGTGGTGGACAGTGTCAAGATAAGCAACAATGTTGCTTGTGTCAAGTTCCCGATCCGGCTATCACCACGGTGACCTCGCCCACGCCCTCGAGGCGGCGGCGATGCAGCTGCTCGCCGAGAAGCCCGCGGGGGAGATCAGCCTGCGCGAGGTCGCCCGCGCCGCCGACGTGAGCCATAACGCCCCGTACCACCACTTCTCCGACCGGCGCGGTCTGCTCAAGGTCCTCGCCGAGCGCAGCATGGCCGACCTCGTGGCCGCGGTGCGCGGCGGGATCGAGGAGGCGCCGGACTCCGCATCCGCCGTGATCGAAGGCGGTGCCGCGTACATCCGCTACGCGGTCGAGCATCCGCACGGCTTCGACGTGATCTACGACCCGACGGTGTGCATCCCCGGTGAGCCGAGCGAGACCATGGCCCCCCTGATCGATGAGCTCGAGCAGCTGCTGTCGGAGGCGTCCGTGGCCGCGGGCCTCGACGCACAGAGCGTCACCGGAGTGTGGGGCCTCGTGCACGGACTCGGAACGCTGTGCGCCGCCGGACATTTCGCGCTCAAGGACGCGCTCGCCGCGAGCGCCGATGCGCTCGTCCGCATGCTGCCGCGCTGACCCTGACGAGGCCCGCGGAGGCGGAAACACAGGGTTCGTGCACGTTTTCCACAGGCGACATTTCGTAGATTGTCGGAATGCCCTATTCCGCTCACCGCCCAGGACGGTTCGATTCGCAGGGTCGGATCATCCTCGACAGCGACCCGAACGCTGACACGGACGACCTCGACTTCCTGCGCGCGTACGAGCCCACGGGCGCCGATCTGCCGGAACCGCAGCAGGCACCCGAGGTGCCCGATGCGCCGGAGCAGGAGCAGGATGCCGCGGCATCCGCCCGTCCCGTGCGTGAGCCCAAGCCCCGGCGTCAGCCGCGCGAGCGCGCACCGCGCGTGCCGGGGTCGCGTCTGCGCAAGCTCGCCATCCTCGGCGGAGCCGAGGGCGAGATCCTCGACCGCGTCCCCGGTGAGACCCCGCGCTTCGTGCAGATGTTCTTCGTGCTGGCCGGAACCGCACTGGTCTCGGCGATCTCCATGCTGTTCGCACTGACCACGGGCGTGCAGGCCGCGATCTGGCTGGCCGTGCCGCTGGCGGTCGTCTGGGCGCTCATCATCTTCAACCTCGATCGCTTCCTCACCTCGACCATGACGTCGACCCGCAACGTCTGGAAGCTCATCGGCCTCGCGATCCCACGTGTGATCATGGCCGCGATCATCGGCTTCGTCGTCGCCGAGCCGCTCGTGCTGCAGATCTTCCACAACGACATCGCGCGCGAGGTCGCCTCGACGAACATCACCCAGGCGCAGGCCGACCAGGATGCACTCGAGACCGGCCCCGAGAAGAAGGCGCTCGACGCCGCATCCGACCGCGTCGCCGAGCTCGAGAACCAAGCGGCGACCGGAGTCGTCGCCGGCACCGACTCGTCGTCGGCGACCGAATCGGCCGCGCAGGCCACGGTCGACGACCTCACGGCCAAGATGACCGAGCAGCAGGCCGTGATCGACCAGGCCCGCGTCCTCTACCAGTGCGAGCTCACCGGCGAAGGTGCAGGCACGGTTCCCGGCTGCACCGGCGTGAACGGCGAGGGTGCGAGCTCGGATGCCGCCCAGGCCCAGCTCGCCGAGGCGCAGCAGACCTACGACGCGCTCGCCGCGCAGCTGCGCACCGCCAACGAAGAGCTGGCAGCCGCGGGCACCGCCGCGAAGGAGAACACCAGCACGTCGGAGTCGCAGAACCGTGAAGAGGCGCAGTCTCAGCTGCCCGCCGCGCGCGACAGCTATGACACCGCGCTCGCCGCGTACAACGCGCGCGCCGAATCGGTGGCGTCCGGCAACGCGGGCGCGATCGGTCTGCTCAGCCAGATCAGCGGTCTGAACAGGCTCAGCGAGAAGGAGCCGACGATCCTGTGGGCGCACATCCTCATCGCCGCACTGTTCTTCATGATCGAGCTGCTGCCCGTGCTCGTGAAGGTGCTCACCTCCTACGGCGACCCGTCGCTCTACGAGAAGGCCGTGGCGATCCGCAAGCAGGTCGCGCTCGACAAGGTGACCGCCGAGGGGTTCCGCGACCGCGCGGCGATCGTCACCGTGCAGTCGCAGGGGATCCAGGCGGATGCCGGATCAGGCGAACCGCAGACCCGCGCCGAGCGCAAGGAGGCCGCGCAGGCCGCCGAAGAGCGTGACGCGGCGCAGGAGCGCGAGCTCGCCGAGAACCGCGCCCAGGCGCAGACCCTCGCCGAGCAGGAGCAGCTGGTCGAACCGCGCGTCTGACCGCCTGCAGCGTTGGTTCCGATTGCAGTCGGTGCCGTCTGGTCATGCCGGGTGGATGCCCGCTGGGTGGCACCGGTGTCGCGTGGCGGGAGTATCGGGCTGCTCTCAGCGAGCGCCTTTAGCGTGACGGCATGAGAAGACGGCGTCAGACGATCATCGTGTCCACGGTCGGAGTGGCCGTCGTGGTCATCTACGCCGGCCTGGCCGCACTGCAGATCCTCGTGTTCACACCGCTTGCCGCGGCGCCAGGACTCTCTCTCGCAGAGGTCAAGGCCGAGATGCACAGTGCAGGAGAGTCGCTGAACGAGGCCAGTACGATCTCCATCCTCGCGATCGGCCCGCTGATCGCCGTGGTCGTCGCCGCGATCGCGGTGAGAGCTCGCGCACACCCCGCGATTCCGGCCATCACGCTTCTCAGCGTTCTGATGTTGGGCGGGCCAGGGCTCTTCGTCGCGTCCTTCGGACCCGGCATGGGGATGGCGGACACCTTCATGGTGGCGGGCGGGATCTTCCTCCCGGGGGTGATGCCGTTCTTCGTCGTCAGCGTGATCGCGGGGGTAGCCCTGACGGTGGGGGTGATCCTGGCGGCGACACTCGCGAGAGGGCGTGCGCGTCCGGAGCCGGCCTCACGTCCGTCGGTCTGAGACCGGTCACGGAGATCCGGGCCCGGCGTCTGCCACGGCCGGTAGCGTTATGGCATGGTCAACTATCGCTATCTCGGCAACAGCGGTCTCAAGGTCTCTGAGATCACCTACGGCAACTGGGTCACGCACGCTTCGCAGGTCGGCGACGACGCCGCCGTCAAGACGGTGCACGCGGCGCTCGACGCCGGCATAACCACATTCGACACCGCAGACACCTACGCGAACACCGCGGCAGAGGTCGTGCTCGGCAAGGCGCTCGAGGGTCAGCGCCGCGAGGGTCTCGAGATCTTCACGAAGGTCTACTTCCCGACCGGCCCCAAGGGTCCGAACGACACCGGGCTGAGCCGCAAGCACATCCTCGAGTCGATCAACGGCTCGCTGACGCGCCTCGGCACCGACTACGTCGACCTGTACCAGGCGCACCGTTTCGACTACGAGACTCCGCTCGAGGAGACGTTCCAGGCGTTCGCCGACGTCGTCCGCCAGGGCAAGGCCCTCTACATCGGCGTCTCGGAGTGGACGGCCGAGCAGCTGCGCGAGGGGCACGCCCTCGCGAAGCAGCTCGGCGTGCAGCTGATCTCGAACCAGCCGCAGTACTCGATGCTGCACCGTGTGATCGAGGGCAAGGTCGTGCCCGCATCAGAGGAGCTCGGCATCTCGCAGATCGTCTGGTCGCCGATGGCGCAGGGCGTGCTGTCGGGCAAGTACCTGCCGGGTCAGCCGGTTCCCGAGGGCTCCCGCGCGACGGATCCGCACAGCGGCTCCGACTTCATCAAGGGGTTCCTGCAGGACGACATCCTCACCGCCGTGCAGAAGCTCAAGCCGATCGCCGAGCAGGCCGGCCTGTCGATGCCGCAGCTCGCGATCGCCTGGGTGCTGCAGAACCCGAACGTCGCCGCAGCTCTCGTCGGAGCCTCGCGCCCCGAGCAGCTCGCCGAGACGGTCAAGGCCTCGGGCGTGACGCTCGACGCCGACACGCTCGCGGCGATCGACACCGCACTGGGCGACACGGTCAACCGCGATGCAGAGGCCACGTACTCGGTGTCGCCGAAGGCCCGCCTGGTCTGACGGATGCATGACGAAGGCCGCCGTCCCTGAGGGGCGGCGGCCTTCGTCATATCCGGACGCGCTTACTCCTTGACGGCGCCGGCGGTCAGGCCCTGCACGATCCAGCGGCTCGCGAGTGCGAACATCACCATGGTCGGCAGGATCGTCAGCACGGCTGCGGCGCTCATCGAGCCCCAGTCGATGTTGAACGTCGAGATGAACCCGTTCAGCGCCGACGGCACGGTGCGGTTCTCGTCGGTGTTCATCAGCACGACCGACAGGAACAGCTCGTTCCAGCAGTTGACGAAGTTGAAGATGAAGGCCGCGATGATGCCCGGGGTCATCACCGGCACGAGCACCCGGAACAGCGCGCCGAAGCGCGAGCATCCGTCGATCATCGCCGCCTCTTCGAGCGCGTCCGGCACGTTCTCGAAGAAACCGCGCAGCATGACCGTGGAGAACGGGATGCAGACCGCGATGTACACGAGGATCAGGCCGGGCTTAGTGTCGACGAGGCCCAGGTCGGTCATCATCGAGTACAGCGGGCCCAGCGCGATGAACGCGGGGATCATCTGCGTGAGCAGGAACGCCACCAGCACCGTCCCCTTGCCGCGGAACTCGAAGCGCGCGATCACATAGGCGCTGAGCAGAGCGATGAGCGTCGCGACCGCACCCGCGATCGTCGCCACCAGAGCCGAGTTGCCGAGGAAGACCCCGAACGAGCTCTGCTCGAACAGGCTCACGTAGTTGTCGAGCGAGGGCTCGCTGGGCCAGTACTCGATCGGGAAGGAATTGATCGTTCCCGGCGACTTGAACGACGTCAGCGCGATCCAGTACAGCGGGAAGAGCGTGATGACGAGCCAGAGGGCGAGACCGACGACGCGCACGACGCCGCCGACCGAGACCTTGCGCTTCGGAAGCGGTGCCTTCGCGATGTCGGGGACGGTGAGACGCCGGGTCTCGGTGACCGTGGTTCCGGTGATGGTCATCGCTGGACCCTCCGCATCGCCATGAGGTAGAACGCGCAGAACACGAACAGGAACGCGACGACGATGAGTCCGATGGCGCTCGCGATGCCGTAGTTGCCCTGCTGCGTGTAGTTGATCATCCACGTCGTGATGATGTGGGTCTGGTTCGCCGGCCCGCCGTTGGTCATCGCGTAGATGATGTCGGGGAAGTTGAAGATCCAGATGATGCGCAGCAGGATCGTCAGCAGCAGCGTCATCGAGATGTACGGGATGATGATCGAGAACAGCTGACGCACCTTGCCTGCGCCGTCGAGGCTCGCGGCCTCGAGCATCTCATCGGGCACGGACTGCAGAGCCGCCAGGATCATGATCGCGAAGAAGGTCACGCCGTACCAGATGTTGGCGACGATGACCGCGAACATCGCGAGCTTCGGATCCGCCAGCCAGGGCAGCGGGGCGTCGATCAGGCCGGCCTTCATGAGCAGGTCGTTCACGACGCCGAACTCGGCGTTGAACATCCAGCGGAACAGCATCCCGATCAGGAAGCCCGAGACGGCCCACGGGAAGAACACGAGCGCCTGGTAGAGGCCGCGGAAGCGGAAGCGCTTGCGCAGGGCGAGCGCGATCAGGAAGCCGATCACGAGCTGAGGCACGAGCGAGCCGACGACCCACAGGACGGAGTTCCAGGCGACGATCGGGAAGGCGGGGTCCTGGAAGACGGTGACGAAGTTGTCGAAACCGACCCACGGGGTGGAGGTGAGATCCCACAGGTTCCAGTCGTGGAAGGCCATGCGTGCGCCCTGCAGCATCGGCCAGTAGGTGAACCAGCACACGAACACGATCGCCGGGGCCATGAAGGCCAGCAGCGTCAGCGCGTGGCGGCCACGGAAGGGGCGGCGCCGGCGGGATGCCGGGGAGGCCCCGCCGGCGGTGCCGACGGAGCCCCCTTCGAGAGTGGTCCGGGTCACGGATCAGCCCTTTTCCGCAGCGTACTTCTCGGTCCAGAAGGTGTCCCACGACTCGAGCAGCTCGGTGGTCGACATGTTGCCGAGCAGCACGTTCTGCACGTCCTGGTCGGACTTCTGGATCCACTCGGTCCACCAGCTGACGCCGCGAGGCTGCTTGACGTTGACGTAGGTCTCGGGGTCCTCGGTCATCGTGACATAGCTCGTCCACGGGCCCGAGGAGTAGAACTCGTCATCGGCTGCCTCAGAGATGATCGGCACGAGGCTGTTGGCCTGCGCGAACTCGGTGGCCGGCTCGGCCGACGAGAGGAACTCGACGAGCTTGACCGCGGCATCCTGGTGCTCGCTGTTCTCCGCGACGCCCCAGCCGGCGACGGCCAGCGGCTGCGCGGCCTTGCCCGACGGCCCGACGAGCAGCGGGGCGGTGTCCCACTGATCCTCGGTCAGGGAGGAGTCCTGCACGGTCGCGATGACCTCGGGGTCCTGCAGCAGGAACGCCGTGGTGCCGTTGGTGAAACCGGCGACCATCTCGGGGTAGCCCCACGACACGGCGGACGGCGGCGACGCCTCCTTGAAGAGGTCGAAGTAGTCGTCGACGGCTTCCTGCGCCTCGGGAGCGGCGAAGATCGTCGACCCGTCCTCCATCAGGAAGGCGTCATCGACGTCGAGGCCGTCGATCGTGTAGGCCTCGATAGCCGCGACCACATTGCTGTTCGCGTTCTGGCCACCGCGGAACGCGTAGCCGTAGATGTTGTTCGCGGGGTCCTGGATGGCGCTGGCCTGCTCGAGCAGATCCTTCCAGCTGTGCGGCGGGCCGTCGAAGCCCGCCTCCTCGACGAGGTCGGTGCGATAGAACAGCGAGAGGCCGTAGAAGCCGTAGGGCACGAAGTAGCTCTTGCCGTCTGCGGCCACGGACGCGGACTGCGCGTTGTCGGTGAGGGCATCCCAGCCGTCCCACTTCTCGAGGTCGGCCGAGATGTCGTGCAGCCAGCCGTTGTTCGCGAACGGTCCGACGGTGATGTCGCGGACCTCGAGGACGTCGACGCCCTTGCCCGACTGCAGCATCTGCTGGATCTTCGCGTCCGCCTGCTCGGTGGGCGGCGAGACGAGCTTGACCTTGATGTCGGGGTTCTCCTTCTCGAAGTCGTCGAGAAGTCCGCGCAGCAGGTCGGTGCGGGCAGGATTGGTCAGGCTCTCGACCATCTGCAGGGTGACGGTGCCGTCGGCGGATTCGCCGCCGCCTGCGGAACAGCCGGTGAGCGCGAGTGCGGCGACGGTGCCGATTCCCGCGGCGGTCGTCAAGATTCTGTTCTTCTTCACGAGGTGCCTCTCAGTTGGTGATGGTGGTGGGTCGGGTGGTGGGTGGAGGGGTGGGTCGGGTCAGGAGACGATGATGGAGTCGGCGGTGCGGATGCCGGCGCGGCGGAGGATCTGCGGGATGCAGCGCTCGACGAAGGCCTCGAAGTCGGGCGCCTCTGTGTAGAGGTGCGCCGACAGGCGGAAGTAGCCGACGCCGCGGAAGCTGGTGAACGCGGTCTCGACGCCGGTCTCGTCGAGCAGGTCCATGCGCAGGGCATCGGCTTCTTCGCGCGTCGAGCCGAGTCCGAGCGGCAGTCGCACGAGTCGCATCGACGGCACGGGCGAGGGCAACGGGGTGAGGGGGTCTTCGTCGCCGTAGGGGCGCAGACCCTCGGCGATGATCTCGGCCCCGGCATCCGCCATCTGCGCCATCGCCTGGCGGGCGTTGTGCCACCCGAACTCGGACTCGATGAACTCGATCGATGCCGGGGTGGCGAGGTAGGTCGTCGCGTCGATCGTGCCCTGGGTGTCGAAGCGCTCGGGGTAGGGCTCGTTCGCCGCCCACGAGTCGATGAGCGGCCACAGGTCGTCGCGGTCGGGGGCGTTGGTGACGAGCAGGGCGGAACCGCGCGGGGCGCAGGGCCACTTGTGCAGGTTGCCGAACCACCAGTCGCCGCCGGCGACCGCGGCGGCATCGGCGACGAGACCGGGAGCATGGGCGCCGTCGACGAGGGTGCGGATGCCCCGTTCCGCCGCGAGCTCGGCGATGCGTCGGGTCGGCAGCATCCGCGCGGTCGGCGAGGTGATCTGGTCGACCACGATCAGGCGGGTGGCCGGAGTGAGTGCGTCGGCGAAGCGCTGCACGACCTCGTCGTCGGAGGCGAGCAGCGGCAGCTCGACGGCGCGGACGGATGCTCCGAAGCGGCGGGCCAGGCGCTCCGCGCCCATGGTGATCGCTCCGTAGCCCTGGTCGGTGACGAGGATCTCGTCGCCGCGCTCGAGGTGCAGGGCGTTGTAGACGACGGTCGCGGCGGCGGAGGCATTCGGGACGAAGACGCTGTCTTCGGCATGGGCGCCGAGGAACGGAGCCGTGCGCTCGCGAGCGTCGCGCACCCGCTCGGCGATGCGAGGGAACCACTCGACCGGGCTGAGGTCGGCACGACGTCGCAGGGCATCCTGCTGCTCGACGACGGCCGTGGGAACCGCGCCGAACGAGCCGTGGTTCAGGTGGATCACGTCGGGATCGAGCGGCCACGCATCACGGGCTCGGATGCCGGAGTTCAGCGTGAGCGGTGCGGGGAAGAGTGGTGCGGGCATCGGTCCTCGTCGGTGCAGTGGGGGAGTTGTTGCACAACTTTGCCACACGGCTTTCGAAATGGCTACGAAAAGGCGAGGATGAAACATAGTTGTCATACGAATTTGACGAAGGGTCTGCGTCCGACAGACTCAGCAAGGGGATCGGGCGGTGTCAGGAGGATGACGATGAGCGCACTGGACACAGCGCTGCACGGGCTGCGTGCGCTGATCGCGGACGGCGAGCTGCGTCCGGGCGACCGTCTGCCGAGCGAGGGTGAGCTGTGCGAGACGCTCGGCGTCTCACGCGGATCGCTGCGCGAAGCCATCCGCATGCTGGCCGCCCTCGGTGTGCTCGAGACCCGGCACGGCTCGGGCAGCTACGTCAGCGAGCTGCGCGCCGCCGACCTGATCGGCAGCCTCTCTCTCACGGTCGGACTCCTGCCCATGGCCGGGGTGCTCGAACTGACGGAGCTTCGCCGGGTGCTCGAGCCCCACGCGGCTGCGCTCGCCGCGGCCCGCATCGACGCCGCCACGATCGAGACGCTCAGCGGCGTGCTCGATGAGATCGAGGCGAGCGACGACTTCGAGGGCCACTCCCGCCTCGACCACGCCTTCCACATGACGATCTCGGAGGTCGCCGGCAACGACGCGCTCACGAGCCTGATCGACGTGCTGCGCTCTCGCTCGCGGGCCTATCGGATCCCGGATGCCGGCGACGCCGCCGAACTCAAGCTCCACTCGGATGCCGGGCACCGGGCGATCCTCCGGGGACTCGCGGCGGCGGACCCGGTCGCGGCGTCGGCTGCGGCATCCGCCCACGTGGCTCAGACCGAGTACTGGGTGCGCCGGTACACCGATACGGATCTGCGCGCCGAAGGGTCGTCCGTCGAGACAGCCTGAGTGGGGACGATCGCCCTCTCATCTCGCCCGTTCTGCACAGTTCGCCTCGGTCTGCACAGGCGTGGGGTCGCCTCGTGGGCCGTGGGCCGCGGGGCACTGTGTGCGTATCGGGCGGAGGGGACGCCGCGGTCAGGCGAGGGTGATGTCGACCTGGATCTCCGTGGCGATGCGCTCGAGGTCGCGACGCAGGGCATCGATGTCGACCGACGACGGAACCCGCGCGATCACGGATGCCTCGAACAGACGGCCGCCGGCCATCGCGGCATCCCGGGTCTCGGTCGCGAGCTCCTCGATGCTGAGTTCGTGCGCGTTCAGCACGTTCGAGACCTCGCGGACGATGCCGGATCGGTCGTTGCCCAGCACCCGGATCTCGAGTCGCTGCTCGTCATCCGCGTCGTCATCAGGCGTTCCGGTGAGGACGGCGAGCGTCAGGAGCCCCTGTCCCTGAAGTCCGCGGAGCGCCGTCTGCAGCTCGTCGGAACGGTCGGCGGCGACCGAGACCTCGATCACTCCGGCGAAGGTGCCCGCGAGCTCGGCCAGCGAGCTGTTCTCCCAGTTTCCGCCGTGGGCATCGACGACATCGGCGACGGCTGCGACGAGTCCGGGGCGATCGGCACCCGCGACAGTGAGGATGAGAGTAGTCATGCGGCCAGCGTAGCCGGAGCGCCTCGGCCCGCGACGTGCCATGACTCCGAAGAATGTGGCGGCTCGAACCCGAGGAAGCGTGTTCTCCCGGGTGACCTGCCCGGATCTCCGGAGTCATGGAAGCGGAACGAGGGTCAGTCGACCCAGACCCCGGTCTCGAGGAAGTGATCGAGGCGGGTGCGATGCGGGTCGAGGTCCCAGCCCTGCTCGGCGACCCACTCATCGTTGAAGTACGTGCCGGCGTAGCGGATGCCGCTGTCGCAGATGAGCGTGACGATGCTGCCGGTCTCGCCCGCCGCGCGCATGCGCGCGATCAGCTGGAATGCGCCGTACAGGTTGGTGCCGGTCGAACCGCCGGCCCAGTGCAGGGTGCGCTCGCGCAGCATCCGGATCGCGGCGATCGACCCCGCGTCGGGAACGCGGATCATCTCGTCGATCACACTGGGCACGAACGAGGCCTCGACGCGCGGGCGGCCGATGCCCTCGATGCGACTGGGGCGTCCGGCCGGCGCGTCGACGGTGCCCGCCCATCCGTCGTAGAACGCCGAACCCTCGGGGTCGACGACCGCGATCTGCGTCTCGTGGCGGCGGTACTTCACGTACCGGCCGAAGGTGGCGCTCGTGCCGCCGGTGCCTGCGCCCACGACGATCCAGCGGGGGATCGGATGCCGTTCCTGCGACAGCTGGCTGAACACGCTCTCGGCGATGTTGTTGTTGCCGCGCCAGTCGGTCGCCCGCTCGGCGAACGTGAACTGGTCGAGATAGTGGCCGTGGCATTCGGAGGCCAGTCGCTGAGCCTCAGGAGACATGTCCTCGGCGCGGTCGACGAAGTGACAGCGTCCGCCGTAGAACTCGATGAGGTCGATCTTCTCCTGGCTGGTCGAGCGCGGTACGACGGTGACGAAGGGCAGCCCCAGCATCCGCGCGAAGTACGCCTCGGAGACGGCCGTCGATCCGCTGGAGGACTCGACGAGAGTGGAGTCCTCGGTGATGCGTCCGTTGACGAGTCCGTACAGGATCAGCGAGCGCGCGAGACGGTGCTTGAGCGACCCGGTCGGATGCACCGACTCGTCTTTCAGGTACAGGTCGATGCCCCACTCGGGTGGCAGCGGGAAGAGGTGCAGATGGGTGTCGGCGCTGCGGTTGGCGTCGGCTTCCAGCAGGACGATCGCGGTGCTGGTCCAGTCGCTCATGCTTCGAGCGTAACGCTCCTCTAGCGGGGCGTGTAGCCGCCCTCGCCCGTCTCGCCGTCGTACGTGAAGACCTCGTCCTCGAGGGTGATCTGGATGTCGTCGCCGAGGGGCTGCTCGGCGAGCAGACGCTCCTCGAGCATCGTCATGCGCTCCTGGTACTCCTGCGCCTGCGCATCGTCGACACCCCAGATGGTCGCGACCTTCATGTCGGTGAGGAAGTAGAGGAAGGCGGAGACGGCCGTGCGGTTGAACTCGGTGTCGGGGATGCTCTGCCAGAGCGCGCCGCTGTCGCGCAGGCGCTTGTACTCGTCGATCTTCGCCTGGAGCGCGTCGGCGATGGCGGAGGCGTCGGCGTCGGCGTCGCCCGAGCCGTCGGAGTCCGGGTCGCCCTGCGGTGCCTCGGAAGGCGCTGCGGGCTCTTCCGTGACGCTCGTGGCCGGAGGCGCGGTCGCCGGTTCGGTGCGCGAGCTCAGCAGCAGGCTCACGGCCACCGCGATGCCCACGACGACGATCAGCACGAACGCCGCGACCGCTGCGATGACGATGCCGACGGTCCGTCCTGAACGCGGAGGAGGAGGCGCGGACGGGGAAGGATATGCGGGGCCGTAGGGAGGCGACGGCTGCCCGGGGTGCGGCGGCGGGTACGCGGCCATCTGCGGATGCTGCCCCGGCTGGGAGGCAGTGGCGTACGGCGGCAGCGGCGCGGGCGGCCCGGGGATCCCGCCCAGCGGCGGGGCCAGCGGGACGGAGGATCCGAGCTGTCCCGGCGCCGCGGCGGGCGGCGGAGGGATGACCGGGTCGGAGTCGGATGCCGGTGGATGCGCGTCGTCGACCATCGTGTCTTCCCCCCGATCGCATCGCCCCGTGCGATGCGTGCTCTCGTTCCAGGCTAGTCCGCGACCCGTGCTCGGCCGACCCACCTGTGAGTGGATGCTGCGCGCGGATGCGGCTAGCGGACGGTGCCGGCGCGCGAGGTGCTGCCGTCGCCGTCGACGTGCAGCAGCGACGCCTGCGACTGTTCCTGCTGCAGCTGGAACTCGAAGCGCGAGCGGTCGCCGCGGTGATGGGCCACGAAGTACTCGATCGGCGTGCCGTCGGAGGAACGGCTCACGCTGCGCAGTCGCAGCAGGGCGGAGCCGGCGCTCACCCCCAGATGCTGCGCCTGCTCGTGGGTCGCGACGGTGGCCTCGGCCGAGCGGACCCCGCTGGTCGCCACGATGTCGTGATCGGCGAGCAGGCGGTACAGGGACCGCTCCGAGAGGTCGACGCCGAGCGTGACTCCGCCGACGGCATCCGGCATCCAGGTGGTCGAGAGCGACCAGGGTTCGCCGTCGACGTGACGCAGACGGTCGAGCACCACGACCGGTGCGCCAGGATCGACCTCGAGTGCCGCCGCGATCTCGTCGTCGGCGAGAGTCTGCTCGTGGCGCAGGACGTCGCTGTGCACGTGCCCGCCGCGGCGCTCGACGTCGTCGTAGAGGCCGATCAGCGTATGCACCAGGCTCTCGCTCGTGCGGGGACGCGACACGAACGTGCCCTTGCCCTTGACGCGTTCGACGAGCCCCTCGTGCTCGAGCTGGGCCAACGCCTGGCGCACCACGGTGCGCGAGATGCCGTACCGCTCGCAGAGGCGGTGCTCGCCGGGCAGCGGGTCGCCGGGCTGCAGGCCGTCTCTCGAGATGCCGTCGACGATCAGCTGACGCAGCTGGTCGTACATGGGCGCGGCGGAGTGGCGGTCGATCGTGTCGTTCATATCAGTACGCCACTCCCGCGTGCAGGATCACGTTCGCGTAGGGGGTGAACTCTCCCGAGCGCACGAACGCGCGCGCCGAGTGGGTCAGCTTCTTGAAGTCGACGTGCGGGATGAGCTCGATCTCGAAGTCCTGGTCGGCGAAGCGCTCGCGCAGCGCGGCCAGCACCTCGGGGCTCTTCTCGGCGACCTCGGCCGACACCGTCGCTCCCTCCACGACGAGCTCGGCGAGCACGGTGTCGAGCACGTCGAAGAAGGCCGGAGCGCCGGGACGATAGGCGAGGTCGATGCGCTCGGATCCGGGCGGGATGGGCAGGCCGGCGTCGGTGACCACCAGCAGATCGGTGTGGCCGGTCTCGCTGATCACGCGCGAGAGCGCGGGGTTGATGGTCGTCGCTGTCTTGCGCATGATGTCTCCTCGGGGATGTCAGTGGGCTTCTCGGGCGGCCAGGAAGGCGTCGACCTCGGCCCGCAGCGGCAGGCTGGGCGAGGCGCCCTGCTTCGTGACGGCGAGGGCTCCGGCGGCGGTCGCCAGGCGTACGGCATCCGTCAGCTCCCAGCCGTTGGCGAGGGCGGCGCCGAGATACCCGGCGTAGGCGTCGCCGGCCGCGGTGGTGTCGACGGCCTCGACCGGGAAGGGCGGCATGACGGATGCTCCCGCTGCGGTCACGACGCACGAGCCCTGACCCGCGAGCGTGATCACGGCGGCGCCGACGCCCCGGTCGAGGAACCAGCGTCCGGCGATCTCCGCCGACGCGGCATCCGTCACCTCGACGCCGCTGAGCACCGAGGCCTCGGTCTCGTTCGGGGTGACGATGTCGATGCTCGCCCACACGGCGTCATCCAGCGGAGCGGCGGGGGCGGGGTCGAGGATGACGGTCATGCCGTGCTCGCGTCCTCGTGACGTGATGTGCGCGGTGAGCGCCGAGGGCGTCTCGAGCTGGGTGAGCAGCACCGACGTGGTCGGCGCGAGGGCTTCGAGCGCCGCGTCGATCTGCTCGGTGCTGAGCGCGGCGTTGGCCAGAGGCACCATGACGATGTCGTTCTGCGCCGAGGCGTCGACGCGGATGTGCGCGATGCCCGTCGGGCCCGGCACCGTGCGCAGGTGCGTGAGGTCGACCCCGGCCTCGCTCAGCCCGTCGACGACGAGGTCGTGGAAGAGGTCGTCTCCCACGCATCCGACGAAGCTCGTGCGGGCCCCCGATCGTCCGGCGGCGACCGCCTGATTCGCGCCCTTGCCGCCGAGCATCAGGGTGAACTCGTCGCCGAGGATGGTCTCTCCGCGGGCGGGGAGCCTGGTCGAGAAGGTCGTCACGTCTGCGGTCACGCTGCCGACGATGACGACGCCGGTGCGATCGGGCGAGGTGGCGGCTGTCATGGCACTCCTGATCGTCGTCGATGCGGGGTGCTTTGACATCCTCCGCGGCTGTCATTACATTAGCCGAATCCGAACCTGTAACGACAGGTTGTGCACAAGGAGACCCGATGACCGCGCTGGCCCCCCGTCTCTATGTCGACAGCGCGGACGTCGACCGCGTCGCCTCGCTCCTCACCGCGGGCGTCGTGCACGGCGTGACGACCAACCCCACGATCCTCGAGCGCGGCGGCCGCACCGCCGCGGAGATCCCCGACCTCTACGCCCGCTGGTCGGACGAGGGCGCCCGCGAGATCTTCTTCCAGACGTGGGGCGGCGACACCGCATCCTTCCTCCGCAACGCCGAGGGCATCCGTGCGCTGGGCGATCGCGTGGCCGTGAAGGTGCCGGCGACCCGCGACGGCTTCGCCGCGGCATCCGCTCTGGTGCGCGACGGCGCGACCGTGCTCGTCACCGCCGTCTACTCGGTCGCACAGGCGCTGGCATGCGCCTCGATCGGGGCGCAGTACATCGCCCCCTACCTCGGACGGATGCGGGATGCCGGCATCGACGGGGATGCGGTGATCGCCCGCATGCAGGAGGTGTGCGCGGGCAGCGACTCGAACGTGCTCGCGGCCAGCCTGCGATCACCTGACGACATCACCGGTCTGCGTCTCGCGGGGGTGCCGTACTTCACGGCGGCACCCGACGTGATCGAGCAGGTGCTGTTCCACGAGGTCAGCGACAGCTCCGCCGCCGAGTTCGACGCGGCAATGGGGCGGCTCGGGGCCTGAGTCGCACTTCGGCGGGTGGGCCAGCGTCGGCCAGACGCACCAGATTCGGCCCGACGTCACGGATACGGCCGAGCGAAGCGCATCTGGCCGAACGTGCCGGTCTGGGCCCGGGCGACGAAAGCGTGCAGGGAAGGCCCGAGGGACGCGTGGCCGAGAGAGGCGTCGCTGCGTCAGGCGGATGCCGCCTGGCGCAGCCACCGCTCGACGCCGGCGATGTGCGCCGTGGCCAGCGAGGTGGCGAGACCCGAATCGCGCCGGGCGATGGCGTCGGCGATCGCCCGGTGCTCCGAGAGGGTGCGCTCGACCGCTCCGCCCTCGGTGAGACCACGCCACACGCGGGCGCGCACGGTCTGACTGCTCAGGTGCTCGATGAGGCTGGCGAGATAGGCGTTGCCGGCCATGCCGACGATCTCACGGTGGAAGCGGATGTCGTGCTCGACGAGCTCTTCGATGCTGACCGTCGGATCGATGGAGGCGACCTCGCTCTCGAGGCCGGCGATCGCGTCGTCGCTGCCGAGGGTGGCCGCGAGGCCGGTCGCCTGCGACTCCAGCATCCGTCGCACCGCGAAGATCTCGAGCATCGAGTCGTCGTCGTGCATGTCGACCACGAACGAGATCGCCTCGAGCAGCAGGTGGGGCTCCAGGCTGGTGACATAGGTGCCGTCACCGCGGCGCACGTCGAGCACCCGGATCACCTCGAGCGCCTTCACGGCCTCGCGCATCGAGTTGCGTGACAGGCCGAGCCGCTCGGACAGCTCCTTCTCGGGAGGGAGGCGATCGCCGGGTGCGAGTTCGCCCGACACGATCATCGCCTTGATCTTCTCGATCGCGTCGTCAGTCACTGCCATGGCGTCATCCTAGCCATTCATCGGATGTCTGCGGCAGGATGGGGGCATGCGCGTACTCGATTCGCACCTGCACCTCTGGGACCCCGAGCTTCTGCACTACACCTGGCTCGAGGGTCCGCTCGCCTGGCTGTTCGGTGCGACCGAGATCGAGCACGCCCGCATCGCCCGCGCGACGACCGAGCGCGCGGTGTTCGTGCAGGCCGAGACCGTCGAAGACGACTTCCTCGAAGAGGTGCGGTGGGTGGCCGGGCTCGCGCCGCGGGTCGGGGTGGTCGGCATCGTCGCGGGGGCGCGTCTGGATCGCGGCACCGACACCACCGCGCACCTCGAAGGACTCGCCGCTGAGCCGCTCGTGGTCGGCGTGCGGCACAACCTGCAGGGCGAACCCGACGGACTGGCGGTCTCGGCAGACTTCGTCACCGGGGCGCGCGAGGTCGCGGCGCGCGGCTGGGCCTTCGACGCGTGCGTGCGCGCCGCGCAGCTGCCCGAGGTGGCCCGACTCGCGGGGGCGGTGCCCGAGCTGCGGATGGTGCTCGATCACCTCGGCAAGCCCGAGGTCGGCACGGCGAAGGCCCCGGTGGCGCCGACCATGGAATGGGTGCGCGATCTCGACGACCTGGCACGGCATCCGAATGTGTGGTGCAAGCTCTCGGGGCTGCCGGGAGAGGCCGGAGGCGACTGGTCGGCCGAGCAGCTGCATCCGTTCCTCGACGCCGCGGCCGACGCGTTCGGCGTCGATCGGCTGATGTGGGGCAGTGACTGGCCGGTCTCGGTCATCGGACCCCCGGAGGAGGGCGACCCGTACGCGAACGTCGACGGATCGCCCATGTATCAGCCGACGGCTCGGATCAGATGGGCGGATGCGGTGATCGCCTGGGCCGAGCGCCGCGGGCACGACGTCGACGCGATCATGTGGACGAACGCCGAGGAGTTCTACCGGATCGGCGAGCGGCCGACGCACGAGGACGCTCGGGAGGAGCGGCCGCGCCGCGGCATCCTGGGTTGGCTGCGCGGCGGTCGCTCATAGCGCCCGCTGTCCGGGGCCGGGACCAGGACAGTGGGCGACGCGGCGGTCAGCCCCCGACGGGACGGAGCCGCAGCTGAGCCATGCCGCCGTCGACCTCGATGAACGTGCCCGTGGTCGAGCCCGCGGCGGGGCTCACCAGGTAGGCGACCGCCGCGGCGACCTCGTCGGGTGAGACCAGGCGGCCATGCGGCTGGCGGGCCTCGAGGGCGGCGCGCTCGGCGGCCGGGTCGTCGGCCGAGTCGAGCAGCCGGCCGACCCACGGGGTGTCGGCGGTGCCGGGGTTGACGGCGTTGACGCGGATGCCCTCGCGCAGGTGATCGGCGGCCATGGCACGGGTCAGAGCCGAGACGGCGCCCTTCGACGCGCTGTAGAGCGCGCGCTGGGGAAGGCCGGTGGTCGAGGCGATGGATGCCGTGTTGCAGACCGCCGCGCTCGGCGACTTCTTGAGCCACGGCAGCGCCGCCGACGTGACGCGGGCGATGCCCGTGACGTTGATCGAGAGCACACGCGCCCACTCGTCGTCGTCGTTGGCGCTGATGTCTCCCTGGGCGCCGACCCCGGCGTTGTTCACGACGATGTCGATGCGCCCGAACTTCTCGGCGACGGCGGCCACGGCGGCATCCACCGATCCACGGTCCGACACGTCGGCCGTGAAAGCGGCGAAGGCGGCATCCGCTCCTGAGGTGTCGCGGTCGAGCACCGCGATCTGCGCGCCGTCGGCGTGCAGCCGGGCGGCGATGGCCGCGCCGATCCCGGATGCTCCGCCGGTCACGATCGCGACGAGTCCGTCGAGTGCGCTGCTCACTTCTGTGCCTCCCATGCCACGAACTCCTGGCGCTGATGCCCGAGTCCTTCGATCTCGATGTCGACCACGTCGCCCGCCGTCAGATACGGGAACTTGCCCCCGAAGGCCACGCCCTGGGGAGTGCCCGTGAGGATCAGGTCGCCCGGCTCGAGCGTGACGTACTGCGACAGGTGGTGCACGATCACGCGCACGTCGAAGATCATGTCGTCGGTGTTCGAATCCTGACGCGCTTCGCCGTTCACCCAGCTGCGCAGCCGCAGGTCGTCGACGTCGACCTCGTCGGGTGTCACCAGCCAGGGGCCGGTCGGGTTGAAACCGGGGGCGATCTTGCCCTTCGACCACTGCCCGCCCGAGACCTCCATCTGGAAGGCGCGCTCCGAGACGTCGTTCGCCACCACGTAGCCGGCGATGTGGGCGTCGGCGTCGTCGGGCGAATCGAGGTAGGCGGCGCGGGCGCCGATCACGATGCCGAGCTCGACCTCCCAGTCGGTCTTCTCGCTGCCGCGGGGGATCGTGACCGCATCGTTCGGGCCGACCACCGTGTTCGGCGTCTTCAGGAACATGATCGGGACGGTCGGCGGCTCGGAGCCGGACTCGCGGGCGTGCGCCGCGTAATTCTGGCCGATGCAGATGACGGCGCTGGGGCGGGCGATCGGCGCGCCGATGCGCATCGCCGCGGCATCCCCGAGAACCGGCAGTTCGTCGGCGGCGCGGGCCGCGGCGACGCGAGCCCGGAAATCACCGGCGAGGAAATCACCGTTCACATCGGATGTCACAGAGCGCAGATCGAGGTAGCGGTCGCCTTCGACGAGGACGGGGATCTCGGCGCCGGGGGTGCCTAGCCGTGCGAACTTCATGTCTCTCCTGCTCAGTGAGGTGTCCGTGGGTGACGAGGCGCGTCAGTGCGGCCCGTCTCGTTGACAGTATAGACATCCGATGTTTACACTCCAAGAGATCTGCACGGATATCCGTCCCGTGCACGAGAGGAACCCGTGAGCCGCATCGTCGCCCTCGACACGACCGACATCCGCTTCCCGACATCGCTGAGTCTGGACGGATCGGATGCCATGAATCCCGACCCCGACTACTCGGCGGCATACGTGATCGTGCGCACGGATGCCGAGGACGGCATCGACGGCCACGCGTTCGTCTTCACGATCGGGCGCGGCAACGATGTGCAGGTCGCCGCGATCGACGCGCTCGCCGGTCACCTCGTCGGTCGCGAGATAGAACCGCTGCTCGACGACATGGGCACGACGTTCCGCGACATCATCGGCGACTCGCAACTGCGCTGGCTCGGCCCCGAGAAGGGCGTCATGCACATGGCCATCGGCGCGGTCATCAACGCGCTGTGGGACATCAAGGCCAAGCGGGCCGGGCTGCCGCTGTGGCAGCTGCTCGCGCGGATGACGCCCGAGGAGCTCGTGGGCCTCGTCGACTTCCGCTACCTCACCAATGCGCTGACGCCCGAGGACGCCCTCGAGATCCTGCGCGCCGCCGAGCCGGGACGCCTCGAGCGCGAACGAGAACTGCTCGCCACCGGATACCCCGGCTACACGACCAGCCCCGGATGGCTCGGATACTCCGACGAGAAGCTCGAGCGGCTCGCCCGCGAGGCGATGGCCGACGGCTTCACCCAGATCAAGCTCAAGGTCGGCGCCGACCTCGACGACGACATCCGCCGTTTCCGCAAGGCCCGCGAGGTGTGCGGACCGGACTTCCCCATCGCGATCGACGCCAACCAGCGGTGGGAGGTGTCGGAGGCGATCGAATGGGTCAACGCGCTCGCCGAGTTCCACCCCGCCTGGATCGAAGAGCCCACGAGCCCCGACGACGTGCTCGGTCACGCCGAGATCGCCAGGGGGGTAGCACCCATCCGCGTCGCCACCGGCGAGCACGCGCAGAACCGCGTCATCTTCAAGCAGCTGCTGCAGGCCGAGGCGATCTCGGTCATGCAGATCGACGCCGTGCGCGTCGCGGGCGTCAACGAGAACATCGCCAACCTGCTGCTGGCCGCGAAGTTCGGTGTGCCGGTCTGCCCGCATGCCGGCGGCGTCGGGCTGTGCGAGGCCGTGCAGCACCTCTCGATGTTCGACTTCGTCGCCGTCACCGGCACCCGCGAAGGACGGATGATCGAATTCGTCGACCACCTGCACGAGCACTTCGTGATCCCCACCGACATCCAGGGCGGGTCGTACATGGCGCCCACGGCGCCCGGATCCGGCATGGAGATGAAGGCCGAGAGCATCGCCGCGTACACGTGGACGGGGCAGCATGTCGGAGTCTGATGCTCTGGCGGTTCCGCCCCTCGGATACGGGGCCGCGAACGTCGGCAACCTCTTCCGCGCGCTGAGCGATGACGAGGCGTGGGCGGTGCTCGATGCGGCGTGGGACAGCGGCATCCGCTACTTCGACACCGCTCCGCATTACGGGCTCGGGCTCTCGGAGCGTCGTCTCGGGGCGTTCCTCCAGACCAAACCGCGCGACGAGTACGTGCTGTCGACCAAGGTCGGCCGCCTGCTGCGACCGAACCCCGACCACGACGGCGGCCTCGACACCGCGAACGACTTCCATGTTCCCGACGATCTGCAGCGCGTGTGGGACTTCTCGGCTGAGGGGATACGCACCAGTCTCGACGAGTCCCGCGAGCGTCTCGGGATCGAGCGCATCGATCTTGTCTACCTGCACGACCCCGAGCGGCATGACCTGGATCTCGCGCTCGCCGAGGCGCTGCCGGCGCTCGAGCAGCTGCGTCGCGACGGCGAGGTGACTGCCGTCGGCATCGGCTCGATGGTGTCGGATGCGCTCGCCGCCTCCGTGCGGTCGGCCGACCTCGACCTGGTCATGGTCGCGGGCAGATACACGCTGCTCGAACAGCCGGCGGCGGCCGAGGTGCTGCCGGCGTGCCGAGAGACCGGGACAGGCATCGTCGCGGCATCCGTCTTCAACTCCGGGCTGCTGGCATCGAACGAACCTCGCCGCGACGGGCGATACGAGTACGGGCAGCTTCCCGACGAGCTGTGGGAACGGCTGCTGCGCATCGCACGGGTGTGCGCCGAGCACGACGTGCCGCTGCCCGCCGCCGCGATCCAGTTCCCGCTGCAGTCAGACGTGGTGCGCTCGGTGGTGGTCGGAGGAAGCCGGCCAGGGCAGCTGACGCAGAATGCCGAGTATGCGGCGCTCGAGATTCCTGGCGCGCTGTGGAACGAGCTCGCCGCAGAGGGGCTGATCCCGGGCTGAGCCGGACGGCGCGCGTTCACAATTCAGCATAGGTCTGCGCTGGTGGGCGGTCTGGGGCTTCGGTGGCGGCATCAGTGCGGGTTCGTGCTGAATTGTGAACCGAGCCTGCGCCATAACTCCGGATCGCCGGGACGGAACGGCAGCGCCAGACGCCGGGGCTCGGACTGGGTGGGCGCTTCTCCGGAGTTATGGAGCCGCACCGGCGACGCGACGGCGGAGACGAGGCTCAGCGGCCGACGGTCGACTCGCGCACCACGAGCTCGGCGGCGAACGGCGTCGGCGCGGGAAGCTCGGCCGCGGGGTCTGTGAGCTGGCGGATGAGTGCCGCGCCCGCCGCGCGGCCGATCTCGTACCCGGGCTGCCGCACGCTCGTCAGCGGCACGACGCTCTGGTGGGCCTGCGCGACGTCGTCGAAGCCGACCAGCGCGATCTCCTCGGGCACGCGGATGCCCCGGCGCAGCAGCTGGGTGAGCACGCCGATCGCCACCATGTCGTTGGCGGCGAAGATCGCGTCGGGGCGTTCGGTGGCAGGCATCTCGGCGATCCGCGCGCCGACGTCGAGGCCGTCCTCGGTCGTCAGGTGCGGCACGTCGATCACATCGGCCGTCGCCCCGGCTGCAGTGACGGCGTCACGCAGCCCGAGGAGGCGGTCGTTCGACTGGCTGACGCTCGGCGCGCCCAGGAAGAGGATGCGGCGGCGGCCGAGCGACAGCAGGTGCTCGCCCGCCAGCCGTCCGCCGCCGCGGTCGTCGAACAGCACCGAACCGACGGTCGGCGAATCGGGGATGGGGCCGACGACGACCGAGCGGATGCCGCGGTCGGCGAGCTGCTCGAGCCGGGGCACCACGTCTTCGAGCGGGTAGATGACGATGCCCTGCACCCGGTGCGCTTCGAACATGTCGATGTTGCCGCGTTCGGTGTCGGCGTCGCGGTTGCTGTTGCTGAAGAACAGCGACCAGCCGCCCTCGCGGGCCACGTCTTCGACCCCGCGCGAGAGCTCGTGGAAGTACGGCAGCCAGGCGTCGAGCAGGATCAGCGCCAGCGCCTTGCTGGAGCCGGCTCGCAGTTGACGGGCGGATTCGTTGGGCACGTAGCCGAGCTGGGCGATCGCCTCCCTCACCTTCGCCGCGCTCGATTCGCCGAGCACATGCGGGTGGTTGAGGTAGTTCGAGACGGTCGAGGAGGACACCCCGGCGAGAGCGGCGACGTCTTTGACGCTGGCGGGCATGGAGCTCCTGTCGACTGCGCGTCGACGCAGGACGGTCGGCGGCGAGTCCAGAGTAGCTCAGCGATTGCAACGTGCCAAGAAAGTTCTTGACACCGCATCCCCGACCCGCGTACGGTGACCTGAACGCAGAGTTGCAACGTGCCAATCCTGCCGAGGCGAAGGTGCCGCACACCCGTCTCCGAGAGGTCTCATGAACATCGGATGCCACGGGCTCGTCTGGACCGGAGACTTCGATGCCGACGGCATCCGTCTCTCCGTCGAGAAGACGAAGGCGGCCGGATTCGACCTGATCGAGTTCCCGCTGATGGACCCGTTCTCGTTCGACGTCGCCGCGGCGAAGGACGCGCTCGAAGAGCACGATCTCGCCGTCAGTGCCTCGCTCGGACTCTCGGGAGCGACCGACGTGACGAGCTCCGACCCGGCCGTCGTGGCCGCGGGAGAGGCGCTGCTGTTCAGGGCGGTCGACGTGCTCGCCGACCTCGGCGGCCAGCACTTCTGCGGCGTGATCTACAGTGCGATGCAGAAGTACATGGACCCGGTGACGGCCGAGGGGCTGGAGAGCAGTCGGCAAACGATCGCCCGCGTCGCCGACCATGCCGCAGAGCGCGGCATCTCGGTCTCGCTCGAGGTCGTGAACCGCTACGAGACGAACGTGCTGAACACCGCACGGCAGGCGCTCGCCTACCTCGCCGAGGTCGATCGGCCGAACCTCGGCATCCACCTCGACACGTACCACATGAACATCGAGGAGTCGGATATGTTCGCGCCGGTCCTCGACGCGGCTCCGGCACTGCGCTACGTGCACATCGGCGAGAGCCACCGCGGCTATCTCGGCACCGGCACCGTCGACTTCGACACCTTCTTCAAGGCGCTGGGCCGCATCGGCTACGACGGTCCGATCGTGTTCGAGTCGTTCTCGTCAGCCGTCGTCGCCCCCGATCTCAGCCGCATGCTCGGCATCTGGCGCAACCTGTGGACCGACAACGTCGAGCTCGGAGCGCACGCCAACGCCTACATCCGCGACAAGCTCGTCGCGGTCGAGTCGATCCGGCTGCACTGAGCCGGGCCGTCGCCTCGATCCGCCGACCTGTTGCCAACTTGTTATTACAGGTCTTCCCATCCGAAGCAGTCTTAGTTACATTTAGATACAACTTGCGCAGGGTGGGGCGTAAGACGCAGAATTGATCCGATGTTTCCGGACCCGACCGGAATATCGCATCACGACCTTCAAGGAAGCAGGTGAGCACATGAGTGACCCCATTCTCAGAGTCGACGGGATCAGCAAGGGATTCCCCGGTGTGCAGGCTCTCAAGGATGTGCACCTCGAGGTGCGAGCCGGCGAGGTGCTGGTGCTCGTGGGCGAGAACGGCGCCGGCAAGTCGACCCTGATGAAGATCCTCTCGGGGATCTACACCAAGGACGAGGGCACCATCACGTTCGAGGGCCAGGAGGTCGAACTCACCAGCCCGCTGCAGGCGCAGCAGCTCGGCATCACGATCATCCACCAGGAACTCAACCTGATGCCCGATCTCACCGTGGCGCAGAACATCTTCGTGGGTCGTGAGCCCACCACCGGCCCCTTCCTGTCGGAGCGGAAGCTCAACGCGCAGACGGCCGAACTTCTGCAGCGCCTCGGCATCAGGGTCAACCCCCGACAGCTCGTCGGCGAGCTGACCGTGGCCGAGCAGCAGATGGTCGAGATCGCCAAGGCGCTCTCGTTCAACGCCAAGGTGCTCATCATGGACGAGCCCACCTCGGCGCTCACCGACTCCGAGACCGAGACCCTGTTCCTGCTGATCGAGCAGCTGCGCGCCTCGGGGACCGGCATCGTCTACATCTCGCACCGCATGGACGAGCTGCGCCGTCTCGCCGACCGGGTCACGGTGCTCCGTGACGGCACATACATCGGATCACTGGAGAAGTCGGAGGTCAGCGTCCCGAAGATCATCGAGATGATGGTCGGCCGCGTGATCGACGAGGGAACCCGTCCGCAGGCCCGCGATCACATCAACGACCCGATCGTGCTCGACGTGCAGGGACTCTCGACCAAGAACCTCCTCAAGGACGTCTCGTTCCAGCTGCACAAGGGCGAGATCCTCGGCTTCGCCGGGCTCATGGGCGCCGGGCGCACCGAGACCGCGCGGGCCATCATCGGTGCCGACCACCGCGACGGCGGCACGATCGCGATCGGCGGCGACCCGGTGCGAATCGGACAGCCGGCGGATGCGGTCAAGCACGGCCTCGGCTACCTCTCGGAGGACCGCAAGTTGCTGGGCCTGATGCTCGAGCAGGACGTGACCTTCAACACCGTTCTCGCCTCGCTCGGGTCGTACGCCAACGGCATCGGCTGGATGGGCGACGCGAAGGCGAAGAACCGCACCAAGGAGTATGTGCAGCAGCTGCGGGTCAAGACGCCCTCGGTGAACCAGGTCGTGAAGCTGCTCTCGGGAGGGAACCAGCAGAAGGTCGTCATCGCCCGGTGGCTGATGCGCGACTGCGACATCCTCATCTTCGACGAGCCGACCCGAGGGATCGACGTCGGCGCGAAGGAGGAGATCTACCGCCTCATGCAGCAGCTCGCTGACCAGGGCAAATCCATCATCGTCATCTCATCGGAGCTCCCCGAGATCCTCCGCGTCGCGAACCGCATCGCGGTCTTCGCGAACGGTCGGATCACCGGGACGCTCCGCAACGAGGAAGCCAGCCAGGAGAAGATCATGCAACTCGCAGCCCACGGGGAGGAAGACTGATGAGCACCCCGCAGCAGTCCGGATCGTCGACGACGACGATCATCCAGACGGCGGTCGATGAGAACACCGACAAGCGCGACTTCGGCGGGTTCCTCCGCCGCCAGCTGCAGCAGTCACTCGCCTTCGGCACGCTGATCGTCCTGGTGATCTTCTTCTCGATCGCCAGCCCGAACTTCTTCACCTTCAGCAACATCGCCACGGTGCTGCTGTCGACGGCGGTCATCGGCATCCTCGCCCTCGGCACGACCTTCGTCATCATCACCGGCGGCATCGATCTCTCGATCGGCACCGGCATGGCGCTGTGCGCCGTGATGACGGGTGTCTTCGTCACCAACATGGGACTCCCCGTCTGGGTCGGCGTGATCGGCGGTGTGCTCACGGGTGTCCTCATGGGACTCGTGAACGGCATCAACATCACGTTCCTCCGGCTGCCGCCCTTCATCGCGACCCTCGCGATGATGATGATCGCCGGCGGACTCGCCCTCGTCATCTCGAACGTCTCGCCGATCTACTTCTCGACCTCGGCCCCCGACTTCAAGAAGATCGCGCTCGGCGTGATCATCCCCGGCATCCCGAACGCCGTGCTGATCACCGCCGTGGCCGCGATCATCGCGTGGCTCGTGCTGTCGAAGACGCTCCTCGGCCGCTACACGTTCGCGATCGGCTCGAACGAGGAGGCCACCCGGCTGTCGGGTGTGAACACCCGCCGCTGGACGATCCTCATCTACATGTTCGCGGGCGCCTTCACCGGCATCGCGGGCATCGTGATCGCGGCCCGTCTCGACTCGGCGCAGCCGCAGATCGGCACCGGCTACGAGCTGCAGGCCATCGCCGCCGTCATCATCGGCGGAACGTCGCTGCTCGGCGGACGAGGCTCGATCCTCGGCACCGTGATCGGTGCGCTCATCATGAGCGTGCTCGTCAACGGCCTGCGCATCATGTCGATCCAGTCGGAGTGGCAGAACATCGTCGTCGGCATCGTCGTGCTGCTGGCCGTCTTCCTCGACTCGCTGCGCAACCGCCAGCGCACCTGACCCACAGATCTACACCCCCCACCACCACACAGAGAACAATGGAGTTTCCATGAAATTCGGCAAGAAGACCGCATTCGCGGCACTCGTGGCCGCATCCGCCCTCGTCTTCGCGGGTTGCGCAGGCGGCGGTGACGTCATCGAAGAAGGCAGCGGCGACGGAGGCAGCGGCGACGGCGAGATGTACATCGCGCTCGTCTCGAAGGGCTTCCAGCACCAGTTCTGGCAGGCCGTCAAGACCGGTGCTCAGGAGAAGGCGGACGAGCTCGGCGTGAAGATCACGTTCGAGGGCCCGGCCGCCGAGACCGAGATCGCCCAGCAGCTCGAGATGCTCACCACCGCGATCGACAAGAACCCGGATGCCATCGCCTACGCCGCCCTCGACCCCGAGGCGTGCGTCGCCCCGCTCGAGCAGGCGAAGGCCAAGGACATCCCCGTCGTGTACTTCGACGCTCCGTGCGACGGCGACGTCGGACTCAGCCTGTCGGCGACCGACAGCAAGGTCGCCGGCGCGCTCGCCGCAGAGCACATGGCCGAGCTGATCGGCGGCGAGGGCGAAGTCGCCATCGTCGGCCACTCGAACATCAACTCGACCGGTGTCGAGCGTCGTGACGGATTCGTCGAGAAGATCGAGGCGGACTTCCCCGACATCAAGATCGTCGACATCCAGTACGGTGACGGCGACCACCTGAAGTCGGCTGACATCGCGAAGACGCTGATCGCCGCTCACCCCGACCTCAAGGGCATCTACGGCACCAACGAGGGCTCGGCCATCGGCGTCGTGAACGCCGTGAACGAGCTCGGCCTCGAGAAGGGCAAGATCACGATCGTCGGCTTCGACTCGGGAGCTGCCCAGATCAACGCGATCAAGGACGGAACGATGGCCGGCGCCATCACTCAGGACCCGATCGGCATCGGCGCGCAGGTCGTCCAGGCGGCATACGACGCGGCCAACGGCGAGGACGTCGAGGAGTTCTACGACACGGGTTCGTACTGGTACGACAGCACGAACCTCGAAGACGAGGACATCGCAGCGGTCCTCTACGAGTGATCCGCTGAGAAAGAAGCCCCTCACCTTCGGGTGGGGGGCTTCTTGCGTGCCGGGGGTGCGGGCGCGCGTGACGGGGAGCGTCAGATGCGTCGGAGGAAGGTCAGCACGGATGCCGGCTCGACGATCAGCTGCTGCAGCGCCTCATTGAACGGGACGCCGGCCGGGGCCGAGATGTGCGCCTGGAAGGCCGCCTCGTCGCGGTAGACCTCGTAGACGAAGAAGCGGTCGGGGTCGTCGACGAGCCGCGTCGCATCGAACACGACGTTGCCCTCTTCGGCGCGCACCACCGCGGCGAAGTCGCGCAGCAGCGCCGCGACCTCGTCGCCCTTGTCGGGGCGTGCGGTGAACACGGCATGCAGGATGGTCGGCTCGGTCATGCGGACTCCTCGGGTGTGGGACGACGGCGGGGCGGGACTGTGCGGTCAGGCAGCGGTGCGGGTCAGGCTGACAGGGTCAGGTCGGCAGGGTGAGCAGGCGCGCGGGGTTCGCGACCAGCATCCGCTCGACCACGTCGTCACCCACCGCGGAGCGCAGCCGCGGCAGGTAGCGCTCGCCGAGATAGGCGAGACCCGGCATGCCGCCGTACGCGAGGTAGCGGGTGCGGCGGGCGACATCGCCGCCGAGAAGGATGCGGTCTCCGCATCCGAGGGCGACGGCCTTCTCGGTCAGGGCGAGCAGCTCGGCATCCGACCTCGTGCGCGGACGCGCGAATCCGTCGTAGCCCAGGTAGGCGCCGCGCTCGGCGAGCGATGCGTGCAGCCCGGCATCCGGATCGCGGTCGGCATGCGCGAGCACGACGCGATCGGATGCCACGCCTTCGCCCTCGAGCAGATCGAGGACCTCGTGCGCGGCGGTGCAGAACTCCAGGTGCACCATGACCGGCGCGCCGGTCGCTCGGTGCGCCGCTGCGACCGCGAGCAGGGTCGTGTGCTCGAAGGCGGTGATGCTCCAGTAGCCGACGCCGGCTTTCAGCATCCCGGCGCGTACCGGTGATCCCTCGGGCGCAGCCGCCCGGGGCACGTCGGGGGTCTCGAACACCAGCGCATCGTCGACGAGCATCCCGCGCATCACCTCGGCGATGAACAGCTCGGCCAGGCGATCGGCATCCCACACCTGCATCGGATGGTCCTCGCCGTAGTGCGCCTCGCGGTGGCGCCCCGTCGTGGCGACGATGTGCAGTCCGGTGCCGGCGCTGATGCGTGCGACCCCCTCGGGATCGCGCCCGAGCCCGAACGGCGTCGCATCGACCATCGCCGCGAAGCCGCTGGCCCGCAGCAGGGCGGCCTCCAGGCCGGAGAGCTCCTCATCGTCGAGCTCATCGCCGACCAGCAGCGGCGAGATCTGGAACAGGTGCTCGTGATAGTCCGTCGCCCCGAGACGCGTCGGGTCGATGTCGCCGAGCACCGTCCGCACGACGGGCATCAGCGCACCGATTCGGCGGCCTGGGCGAGCCGCTCGACGATCTCGGGCGTGAGGTCGATCTCGAACACGTCGGCGACGACCTGCGACCACCCGTGGATGAAGTAGCGCCAGCCGTCGACCACGTGCAGACCGCGCGCGCCCTCCTGCGCACGCGCCTGATGCAGGAACTCGAGCGAGCCGCGGTAGTTGAACTCCCACACCCACGCGTCCTCGGGGAACGCGACGTCGTCGGGCAGCGGCGAGCCCGGGCGGTCCTTGCCGAGGCCGGTGGCGTTCACGATCAGCGAGCCCGCGGGAGCGCCTGCGACGATGGCCGCGGCATCCTGCACCGTGTCGGTGCGCACGTACGTGATCAGCCCGTCGGGGGTGCCGTGCTGGCGGTGCACCTCGCGCAGGTGGTCGAGCTTGTCGTCGTCGCGAGCGGTCACGGTGATCTTCGCCGGAGCATCCGCCCTCTCCGCCAGCGCCCAGCTGAGCGCGGTGCCCGAGCCGCCGGCGCCGAGGATCACGACCTCCGCCCCGGTGCGGGCGAAGTGGTCGGCCGGCAGGAAGTCGTCGAGTGCGAGATCGACGGTGAGGGGGTCTTTGGCGCGGCCGATCAGGCGGTCGCCCCGCTTCGAGATGCTCGAGATCTCGGAGCACGAGACGGCGAACGGGTCGAGCTCGTCGAACAGGTCGGATGCCGCGGCGAACACGTTCATCTTGTGGGTCGTGACCAGTGCGCCCCGGTGGTTCGGGTCGTCGCGGATCTGCTCGACCATGGCGACGTACTGCTCGGGCGTCGCATCCATCGGAAGGTCGTGTCCGATGAGGTTCTCGGTGGGGAGGCCCAGCACCTCGGCCCACTTCGGGAACACCTTCATGATCGACGATGAGCCGGTGCTCACGCCGACGAAGCCCATGTAGCCGCCGGTCGTGGTCGCGGGGGTCGCGGTGTTCTCGGTGATGGTCATCGCTGGGTCCTTCAGGGTCGGGGGGAGACGGGGTGGGCGGGAGCGGTGCCCGCGAGAACCGCGAGCACATCGTCGAGGGACATCGAGCCCATGTTGTCGACGGCCTGGGTCGTCTGCGCGCCGAGATGCGGGGTCACGGTGACACGGTCGGCGAGGTCGTCGGCGAGCAGCGGACTCGCGCTCGCCGCGGTGTCGCCGGTCAACGTGTCGGCGGCGTATCCGCCGAGGCGTCCGTCACGCAGGGCGGCGGCGAGTGCCGCCTCGTCGACGAGATCGGGGCGGGCGGTGTTCACCAGGATCGTGCTGGGGCGGAGGCCGTCGAGTCGCGCCGCATCGACGAGCGTCTGCCCGCCCGGGGCGTGCAGGGTGATGACGTCGGCGGTGCGGAACAGCTCGTCGAGGTCGACCGGTTCGGCGCCGCGCTCGGCGATCACGTCGGCCGGCAAGAACGGATCTGCCGCGAGCACGCGTGCGCCGAAACCGCTCAGACGTCGCGCGACGCCCTGGCCTATGCGACCGAACCCGACGATGCCGACCGTGGCGGCTCCGAGCTCGCGACCGCGCCGCACGGCCCAGTCGCCGGCCCGCACGCGGCGATCGCCGTCGGGGATGAACCGGAGCGCCGCGAGCATGAGGCCGACGGTGTGGTCGGCGACGGCATCCGCGTTCGCCCCCGGGGTGTTCGTCACCGGGATGCCGCGCCGCAGCGCCGCGTCGAGATCGACTGCCTCGGTGCCGACGCCGTAGCGGGCCACGACCCTGAGGTTCGGCGCGGCGGCCAGGTGGTCGTCGGTCACCGGACCCGTGCCCGCGATCCACCCCTCGGCGGCAGCGAGCAGGGGTGCGAGCTCGGTGAGCCCGTGGTGGGCGGGGCCCCGGACGATCTCGTGGCCGGCGGCCCTGGCTCGCCCGACGAGGTCGAGGTCTCCGTCCGAGAACGACCGGCTGGTCGCGAGGATGACCCCCATCAGGCGCCTCGGGTGGCGGGGGCCTGGGCGAACCACGGCTCGAGTGCGGCGTAGGCGCCGACGAAGCGCGAATGCCGCTGCGCGTGCACGGCGTGCCGGCCGGCATCCGGAGTGAACTCCGCCGTGACCTCGCTGAGCGCCCGCGCCGCCGAGAAGTCGGCGAGGCCGAGGCCGACGGCACCGGTGACAGCGGCGCCGAGGCTGTTGGCCTCTTCGACGATCGTGCGCCGTCGGATCGGCACACCCCAGACGTCGGCGAGGATGCCGAGCCAGGCGTCGCTCTGCGCTCCGCCGCCTACCGCGTCGATGCGGTCGATCGACGCACCGGATTCGCGGAACGCCTGGATGCAGGTGAGCAGGTTGTACGCGACACCCTCGAGCACGGCTCGGGTGAGGTGCGCGCGGGTGTGGTGACGGGCGAGGCCGACGAAGGCTCCGCGGGCGTGCGGGTCCCACAGCGGGGATCGTTCGCCGAGCAGATAGGGGAGGAAGTAGAGGTCCTCGGTGTCGAGGTCGCCCCCGGCCTCCGCGGTGAGCCGGGCGGTGTCGGGGCGCGCGGGGTCGGGGGAGAGGGCTTCGGCGATCCACTGTACCGAGGCGCCGCCGGCCTGCATGGTCGCGGTCGGCACGAAGGATCCTGGCACGACGTTGTCGAACGTCATGGTGCGCATCTGCGGGTCGTGCAGCGGTGTGAGGCTCGCGAACGAGATCCACGACGAGGTGCCCAGGCACACGTACGCGCCGTCTTCGGGCGCGACGATGCCCGAACCGACGGCGGCCAGGGGGCCGTCTCCGCCGCCCATGACGACGCGGACGGATGCCGGAAGCCCGAGGTCGGTGGCCGATTCGGCGGTGAGGGACCCGGCGATCGTCGTCGATTCGAGGATCTCGGGGAAGAGGGCGGGGTCGAGTCCCGCGGCGGCGAGCACATCGGCCGACCACTCGCCGCGCACCTGGTCGTAGGCGTTGGTGCCCGAGGCGTCGGAGCGCTCGGTGGCGAGGCGCCCGGTGAGACGGTAGACGATGTAGTCCTTCGCGACGCAGAAGTGCCGCACCCGCGCCCAGACATCCGGCTCGTTGTCGCGCACCCACATGATCTTCTCGACCGAGTAGGTGGGGTTCAGTCGATGGCCGAGCACGCGGTAGGCGTCCTGTGCGCCGAGACGCTCTTCGAGCGCACGGGTCTGCGCGCCCGAGCGGGTGTCGGCCCAGATGATCGCGGGGCGCACCGGCTCGCCGTGTGCGTCGAGCAGCACCGTGCCCATCATCTGGCCGCTGACGACGAGTCCGCCGACGGTCGACGGGTCGACGCCCGCACGGTCGATCAGCTGTCGGGTCGCCGAGACGACGGCATCCCACCAGTCCGCCGGATCCTGCTCGGCGATGCCGCCCGCGGCGAAGTGCGCGGGGTACGGCACCGTGACCGAGGTGACGAGGCGTCCGTCGTCATGGTGCAGGGAGGCCTTGTCGCCGGTGGTCCCCAGATCGTGCGCGATCAGCATGGCCGGAGCCTATTCCGCGGAGGGGGACGCGGAATAGGGGCGCAGGTCCACGCCCTCGGTGGCGCGATAGGCCCGAGAGCCCATCCCGTGCTCGAGGACCCAGCCGTAGTCGTGGCCGGCGCCGCCCGGGTACACCGCGAGGAACGAGTAGGGCTCGTCGCCCGTGTTGACCGAGCGGTGCGCCCAGCCCGGCGGGATGTAGCCGATCGTGCCGGGCAGCATGTCGAGCCATTCGGTGCGCTCGCCGTCGAACATGAGCAGCCCGCCGCGGCCCTTCAGCGCGAGATAGATCTCGCCCTGGTGGTTCGGATGCTGGTGGCCCTTGGTCATCCAGAGCTCTCCCGAGGTGTCGCCGGGCATGATCGTGGTGATCGACTGCGGCAGCTCGCGGTCGACCTCGGGCACGGGAGAGCTGACCACGGTGTAGACGACGGGGTTGTCGCCGGCGGCCGCGGCAGCCCAGGCGTCGGCGTCGAGGAAGAGTCCCTCGAGGTCGGACATGCGCCGCGTCAGAGTGGGTCCCTCCGGGGAGAGCGTGAGCTTCTCGGCGTCGAAGGCGATCGCCATCGGCGGGATCGGGGGAGTGTGGAACTGGGGCATCGGTGCTCCTCGTGCGGATGCTGCGGCGCTGCGCAACCTGTAATGACAAGTTGAGTGTACCTGTGATGACAAGTGGCGTCCAGTGCTCGGATGCGCAGGCCGGGGAGCGCGGGTGTGCGCCTGCTCCTGGCTCGCCCGGACCCGTCGGGCTCGCCATGCGAGTTTCTCCGGAGTCATGGAGCGGAGGCGGCGCGCAGTGCGCGCGCGAGGTGGGCGCGGCCGCCTCTGACGGACTCGGCTGTCACCTCGTCGGCCCCTGAATAGTCGGCATGGCCGGCGGGAAGGACGGCGAGTTCGAGCATCCGCGCCGCGTTCGCGACGCCGAACTGTCCGGGCGGCGGCACGTACGGGTCCCACAGTGCCGCCTCCACGCGCACCGGAACGCGGGCGAAGCCGAGGGCTGACGAGGCGTCGAACCAGCGCAGCGCCTCGCGCGCGTCGGGATGCGCGGCGACGTGATCGCGCACGGTCTCCCCGCTGCCGAGGCAGTGAACGGCGAGGCGCTCGTCGTACTGCCCGAAGCTCGGGACGATGAGGGTCGCCCCGATATACCGGTCGTCCCACGGCAGGGCGAGCGCTCCGATGCCGCCGCCGAAGCTCTCGCCGACGTAGTAGAGCGGCACGCGTCCGACGAGCGCGGTCAGGGCATCCGCCGCGAGCCAGAGGTCGCGGGCGCAGAGTCCCAGCACGTAGTCGTCGGGGTTCTCGATCCCGGCCAGCACATGCTCGGCCTGGATCTCGGGGGCGCCGATGCCCGTGTTCAGCGTGGGCAGCCCGCGGGCTACGGGGAAGATCGCCGCCGCATCCTCGGGAATACGAGCGAGGTCGATCGCATCCCGCCCGCCGTATCCGTGGCTGTGCACGACGCCCACCCGCGCGGGCGGCGAGACGGGCTCGACGAGCCAGGCACGCAGTCGGATGCCGTCGACTCCGGCGTGCTCGATGATCGACACCCGCCGGCCGTGGATGCTCTCGGTGGACAGCACGGCGGGTGCGGCATCCACCGTCTTCGCCTGTGCGCGCCACGCCTGCCATCGCGCGGTGAAGCCGTCCGGCGCTGGAACCGGTGCGATCTCGCGGAGCGTGGCGAGCGTGTGTCCGTAAGCGGCGTCGAACTCGGCGTCGGGGAACCAGGTGTCGTAGGGAGGGGGGAAGGTCATGACGAGACGACGCTACCGAACGTCCTCCGGATGCCGCGGCTCAGGCGCTCGCGCGCCGCGCACGATACGCCGCCACCGCGTTGCGATTCGTGCAGGTCGTCGAGCAGTAGCGCTTCGACCGGTTGCGGGACAGGTCGAGAGCGAGCGCCTCGCACGTGTCGTCGGCGCAGATCGAGATGCGGGATCCCTCGTCGGTGCGGATGACGTCGATCAGCGCCATCGCGGTCTCGATCAGCACGCGCTCGGCGAGGGGGCGCTCGTCGGCGACGGCGTGCAGGTGCCAGTCCACGCCGTCATGGCGCACGAGTCGCGGCGCGAGAGACGCTTCGGCCAGCGCGGCGTTGACGTGCTCGGCCATCTCGTCTCGTGGCGCGATGAGCATGGAGCGCAGGCGCGGGCGGATCGCACGCAGCGAGGAGAGCTCGGCGTCGTCGCGGTCGAGGCGGCCGGAGTAGGGGAAGTCCGCGAGGAAGGCGTCGTAGTCGGCGAGCGTCTCGAGGGTCTCGGGCTCTTCCGCCGAGTTCACGAGCCGGATGGCTGCGCGGAGCGCCTCTTCCGTGTCATCGGTGAAGTTCATGTTGACACCTTACAACGTGCACGAGTAGCGTCACCTGTCATGAGCAAAGTTGCGAATGACATCTCGATGCGCGGCGTGCGTCTCGGTCTGCCTCTGGCGATCGGCGCGGCCTTCGCGTTCGGGATGTCCGGCGCCTGGGCTCGCGGGCTCATCGATGCGGGGTGGACGCCCGGTGCTGCCGTGACCGCGCGTGTCTGGGTCGCCGCACTCGTGCTGCTCGTGCCGACGGTCCTGTCGCTGCGCGGGCGGTGGGCAGTGCTCCGCAAGAACGCCGGGATGGTCGCCGCCTACGGACTGCTCGCCGTCACCGCCACGCAGCTCTGCTACTTCCAGGCCGTCGCCGTGATGGACGTCGGTCTCGCACTGCTCATCGAATACACCGCGCCGATCACCGTCATCCTCTGGCTGTGGCTCCGCCGGGGCGAGCGGCCGAGTCGGCGGAGCGTGATCGGCGCGGCCATCGCCTTCGTCGGACTCGTGCTGATGCTCGACATCATCACCGGCGCCGAGGTCGATGTCGCCGGCATCCTCTGGGCACTCGCCGCGATGGTGGGTGCGGCGACGTACTTCCTGCTCTCGGCCAAGGCCGACACCGGACTGCCTCCGATCGCGCTCGCCGGGGGCGGGCTGCTGCTCGGCGCGATCGCGCTGACGGTCGCCGGACTCGCCGGCATCCTGCCCATCGCGTGGACGACCGACGACATCACCTATCGCTTCGGCACCGTGCCGTGGTTCGTGCCGGTGCTCGCGATCGGCCTGATCGCGACGGCACTCGCCTATGTGCTCGGCATCGCGTCGACGCGGATGCTGGGCTCCCGCCTCGCATCCTTCGTCGCGCTCTCCGAGGTGGTCGCCGCGCTGCTCTTCGGCTGGCTGCTGCTCGGACAGTTGCCCGATCTGCTGCAGGCCCTCGGCGGGGCGCTGGTGCTGGTCGGCGTCGTCGTGGTGAAGCTCGGCGAGCCGCGTCCCGCCGAGTTCGTCGAGCCGGTGCCGGATGCCGTGGAACGGCCGCAGCGGTAGCGCAATGTATACGTGAAGCGCCCGACAGCCGCGCCCGTGATTATGGAAACGCATTTGTGTATACACTGAGGGCATGAGCTCTGTCGCCGATCGCATCACCGCCGGCGATCGAGCCCACGCCGCGCTGCTCGAGGAGATCCAGTCCGGCGCCCTCCCCGCGGGGTTCGTGCTCGGCGAGGTCGAGCAGGCCGCCCGCCTCGGCATCAGCCGCACCCCGATGCGCGAAGCGCTGCGCCGCCTCGCCGCCGACGGCCTCGTCGTGCAGCAGTCGCCGCGAGTGACGGTGGTCGCCGACCTGGATGCCGACGACATCCGCGCGCTGTTCGAGATCCGCCGCGCGCTCGAAGAGACCTCCGCCCGACTCGCGGCCCGGCGGGGTGACGCCGCCCTCTTCGCCGCCCTCGCCGACGAGTTCGCGCACGTCGACCTCACCGCCGTCGAGGGCCGCGACGCGTACTACGCCCTGATCGCCCGCTTCGATGCCGCTCTCGACGGTGCGGTCGACAACGACTACATCGCCTCGGCTCTGCGCACCGTGCGCACCCACCTCGTGCGAGTCCGCCGCATGGCCCGCGACAAGCCGGCCCGCCTCGCAGCCTCAGCCGCCGAGCACCGAACGATCGCGCAGGCCCTCGCCGCCCGAGACGGCGACCTCGCCGCCCACGCCACGCACGTGCATCTGCACAATGCGCTGACCGGCATCCTCGACTCCCTGACCGCCAACCCAGAAGGTGTGAAATGACCGTCACCCACCACGTCCGCGTCCACCGCAGCGATGAGAACCTCGCCCGCGAAGACCAGCTCGCCTGGAAGATCGCCGAGGTCGCCGCCGACCCGGTCGAGGTCGACCAGGACGTCACCGACATGATCATCAACCGCATCATCGACAACGCGTCGGTGGCCGCGGCATCGCTCACCCGCGGGCCCATCAACGCGGCTCGCACCCAGGCGTTCAGCCACCCCGTCTCGACCGGCGGCATCGGCGCCACGGTCTTCGGCGCGGCGCTCGACCACCGCACCAGCCCCGAGTGGGCGGCGTGGGCCAACGGCGTGGCCGTGCGCGAGCTCGACTATCACGACACGTTCCTCGCGGCCGAGTACTCGCACCCGGGCGACAACATCCCGCCGATCCTCGCCGTCGCCCAGCACGTGCAGGCCGACGGCCGCGCGCTGCTGCGCGGCATCGCCACCGGCTACGAGATCCAGATGGACCTCGTGCGCGCGATCTGCCTGCACAAGCACAAGATCGACCACGTCGCGCACCTCGGCCCGTCGGCCGCCGCCGGTATCGGCACGCTGCTCGGGCTCGACGTCGAGACGATCTACCAGGCCGTCGGTCAGGGCCTGCACACCACCACCGCCACGCGTCAGAGCCGCAAGGGCGAGATCTCGACCTGGAAGGCGCACGCCCCGGCATTCGCCGGCAAGCTCGCCGTCGAAGCGGTCGACCGGGCGATGCGCGGTCAGACGAGTCCCGCGCCGATCTACGAGGGCGAAGACGGCGTGATCGCCTGGATGCTCGACGGCAAGGACGCTGCCTACGAGGTGCCGCTTCCTGCCGCGGGCGAGGTGAAGCGCGCGATCCTCGACTCGTACACGAAGGAGCACTCGGCCGAGTACCAGGCGCAGGCGTGGATCGACCTCGCCCGCAAGCTCGGCACCGAGAATCCGGCGCTGCGCGACCCCGCCAACATCGAGGCCATCGTGCTGCACACCAGCCACCACACGCACTATGTGATCGGCTCGGGTGCGAACGACCCGCAGAAGTACGACCCCACTGCATCCCGCGAGACGCTCGACCACTCGATCCCGTACATCTTCGCGGTCGCGCTGCAGGACGGCGGCTGGCACCACGTCGATTCGTACACCCCCGAGCGGGCCGGTCGCGCAGACACGGTCGCCCTGTGGCACAAGATCACCACGGCCGAGGATGCCGAGTGGACCCGCCGCTACCACTCCGAAGACCCCGACGTGAAGGCGTTCGGCGGGCGCGTCGAGTTCCGCCTCACCGACGGCACGACCGTGGTCGATGAGATCGCCGTCGCGGACGCGCACCCGCTGGGTGCTCGTCCGTTCGCCCGTGAGAACTACATCGCGAAGTTCCGCCTGCTCGCCGAGCCCGTGCTCGAGCCCGCGGAGATCGAGCGGTTCCTCGAGCTCGTGCAGCGTCTGCCCGAGCTCACGGCTGCGGAGGTCGGCGAGCTGTCGATCATCGCGAAGCCCGGCCTGCTCGAGGGCGCCGATGCCCCGAAGGGCCTGTTCTGATGCTGTATTCGCACGTCACCCCGGCCGAGAAGCGCCGTCTGTTCCGCGAACGGCTCGCGAGTGGCGAGCTGCTGCGCTTCCCCGGCGCGTTCAATCCGCTGAGCGCCCGACTGATCGAGCAGAAGGGCTTCGACGGGGTCTACATCTCGGGTGCGGTGCTCTCTGCCGACCTCGGGGTGCCCGACATCGGCCTCACCACGCTGACCGAGGTCGCCGGTCGGGCCAAGCAGATCGCGCGGATGACCGACATCCCCGCGATCGTCGACGCCGACACCGGTTTCGGCGAGCCGATGAACGTCGCCCGCACGATCCAGGAGCTCGAGGATGCCGGCCTCGCCGGCACGCACATCGAAGACCAGATCAACCCGAAGCGTTGCGGCCACCTCGACGGCAAGAGCGTTGTCGACGAGAGCACGGCGATCCGTCGCATCCGCGCCGCCGCCGACGCTCGACGCGACCCGAACTTCCTCATCATGGCGCGCACCGACATCCGCGCGGTCGAGGGACTCGAGTCCGCGATCGATCGTGCGAAGGCGCTGGTGGATGCCGGGGCGGATGCCGTCTTCCCCGAGGCGATGCGCACCCTCGGCGAGTTCGAGGCGATGGCGAATGCGCTCGACGTGCCGATCCTCGCCAACATGACCGAATTCGGCAAGAGCGATCTGTTCTCGGTCGACCAGTTGCGGGATGCCGGTGTGAACATGGTCATTTGGCCGGTGTCGCTGCTGCGCATCGCGATGGGCGCGGCGGGCGGTGCGCTCGATACGCTGAACGAGGAGGGGCACCTCACCTCGAAGCTCGGTGAGATGCAGCACCGTGCCGATCTCTACGACCTGATCGACTACGAGTCCTACAAGCAGTTCGACTCCGGCGTCGCAGGCTTCACCGTCACGAAGGAGTGAGCATGACCGAGCCGGACATCAAGAAGGGCCTTGCCGGGGTCGTCGTCGACACGACCGCGATCTCGAAGGTCAACCCCGAGACGAACAGCCTGCTCTACCGCGGATATCCCGTGCAGGAGCTGGCGGCGACCCAGCCTTTCGAGGCGGTGGCCTACCTGCTGTGGCACGGCGAGTTGCCGACGGCCGACGAGCTGGCCGCTTTCCGCGCGGAGGAGCGCCTCCATCGCGCTCTGACCGACAGCGTGAAGACCGCGATCGACCTGGTTCCGCTCGACGCGCATCCGATGGACGAGGTGCGCACGGCGGTCAGCCTGATCGGTGCCTCCGACACGAACGCGGGCGGATCGGTGCTCGATGCCGGCGGCAGCCCGGAGGAGAACCTCGAGCGCAGCATCCGTCTGTTCGCCGCTCTCCCCGCGATCGTCGCGTACGGTCAGCGCCGCCGCCGGGGGCAGGAGACGATCGCACCGCGCGACGACCTCGACTACTCGGCGAACTTCCTCTGGATGACGTTCGGCGAGGAGCCCGATCCTGTGGTCGTCGACGCGTTCAACCGCTCGATGATCCTGTATGCCGAGCACTCGTTCAACGCCTCGACGTTCACGGCCCGCGTGATCACCTCCACCCTCAGCGACCTCTACTCGGCGGTGGTCGGGGCGATCGGCGCGCTCAAGGGGCCGCTGCACGGCGGCGCCAATGAGGCTGTGCTGCACATCTTCGACGAGATCGGCGAGGCCTCGAACGTCGTGCCGTGGCTCGACAAGGCGCTGGCCGAGAAGCGCAAGATCATGGGCTTCGGGCACCGCGTCTACAAGAGCGGCGACTCGCGGGTGCCGACGATGAAGGCGGCGCTCGACACCCTGGTCGAGCACTACGACAAGGCCGAGGTGGCTGAGCTGTACGACGCTCTCGAGTCGGAGTTCGTGGCGCGCAAGGGCATCTACCCGAACCTCGACTACCCGTCGGGTCCTGCCTACAACCTCATCGGCTTCGACACCCTCACCTTCACGCCGCTGTTCGTCGCGGCGCGGGTCACAGGGTGGACGGCGCACATCATCGAACAGGCCGGTGCGAACGCTCTGATCCGCCCGCTGTCGTTCTACGACGGCGTCGACGAACGCCACATCGAGAACTGATCGGCGCACCGGCCCGGGTCGACGACCCGGGCCGGTGCGCCGGATCGGATGCCGCACTCCGCGGCGCGACGTCAGCTCGCGCGCGGGAGGGTGCCCAGCTCCGTGCCGGACGCGTCCTTGATCACGAGGACGTCGCCGTCGATCTCGACCGCGCGCACGCCCCGCATCCAGCCGTCCACTCCGGGGCACGCCTTCAGCGTCGAGGCGAATCGGGCGAGATCGACACGGTCGCCGTTCACCGAGTAGGTCGTCGTGATGCCGTTGCAGCCGTCACTGCCGTGCACCTCGCCGTCGGCGGTGAACTCGAGGTGCGGCTGACCGGAGGCATCCTCTCCCCACAGTCCGACGAGCTTCTCGACGACGGCGCTGTCTTCGCCGTTCGGGTCGGCGCTCGACGTCGGCGCACTGCTGGGGCCGCCGGTCGCGCAGGCTGCGCCCATCACGGCGAAGGCTCCCAGGATCGCGAGGCCGACGAGGGTGCGTGCTCTGCGGTGGGTGCTCATGGTGGCCATGGTAACCGTGTCGTCTGCGAACGCAATCCGTTGTGCGGCGGGCGGTCGTCCTGCCGTATCGCAAACGAGAGGGCCAGGTCAAGAGGCGAAATTCTGGTAAACAATTTCCCCATTCTGTGGATTTACTGGGTACGCTTCTGGAGATCCCTGCTCGTCTCGACGAACAGGATCCTGCTTGTCGGGGGGCCAGCGTCGCAGTTCACGCCTCCACCGGGAGGCGAACGGTTCTGTGTGCACAGCACACTGCCGACTATGAAACTGACTGACGATCCGTGACCAGCAAGGACATACATCACATGAAGCACAGAGTGACAGGCCGCCGCCCACTGGCGCTGACGGCCGCCACCACGCTCGCCCTCTCGGGGCTCTTCCTCGGAGCGCCTGTGGCGTTCGCGGACGACTCCGCAGAAGCACCCGGCCAGGACGCTCCTGCCCAGGTGCTGAACACGAAGGCGGACCTGGCCGAGGCCGACACCGACATGGTCGCGCTCGGTCAGACCGCAGGCGGCGAGAACGTCGTCGTCGTCACCGCCGACACCGGCAAGAGCGACGCCGAGATCACGCAGATCGCGAGCGACAACGGCGTCACCGACGCATCCGTCGTCAAGGTCGACACCGCACTCTCGTCCTTCGCCGAGGGCGACATCGTCGGCGGTCAGGGCTACCTCTCGGTGAGCCCCGATCTCGAGAGCTTCGTCGCCGGCGAGCCCGGGAGCAACGCCTGGTCGTGCTCCATCGGCTTCGCTGCCTTCACGCCCACCGGCGACCCGGCGCTCCTGAGCGCCGGACACTGCGCGTTCGATGAAGACGGCGAGCCGCTCCGCGACACCACGCTGACCGTTCCCAGCAGCGAAGACGCAGCCGGTGGCACCCAGACCGCGCTGCCGGCCACGATCGACCTGCTCGGTACGTTCGGCTTCGCTCAGTTCGGCGGCGGCGACGGCGGCCTCGGTTCGAACGGCGACACCACCGCGACGGACATCTCGACCATCGACATCAACGAGGCCGCAGGCTGGAACCCGGTACCGGCGGTCACCGACTGGACCACTGCCGGCGACTCGCTGAGCTCGCTCGCAGACAGCGTCATCGAGATCAAGTCCGTCGCGGCACCGACGCTCGGCGACGTCTCGAAGAGCGGTCGCACGACCGGCTTCACCACCGGCGTCGTCGCCAGCGACGACATCCTCGACGGATGGGCCAACATCGACGGTCACTGGGTGCAGGGCTTCTCGAGCAACACGCTCGCAGGCCCCGGAGACTCCGGTGGATCGGTCATCCAGGGCAACGCGGCCGTCGGCCTCATCAGCGGTGGCACGGAAGCCACCGAGACCCAGGAGCAGTTCACCTGGGCGGCATCGCTTGTGACCGCCCTGCCGAAGACGGGTGGCTACCAGGTCGCTCTCGACCTCGACGCACCGGTCGTCACCAGCCCGACCGATGGCGCCGAGGTGCAGCCCGGAACGGCCATCACCGGAACCGCTCCCGGCGCGGAGAAGGTCACGGTCAGCGGCTTCGGCGCAGACCAGACCGTCCGCGTCGTCGACGGCGCGTTCTCGGTGGTCGGCCCGGTCGAGCTCGGCGAGCAGACCATCTCGGTCCGTGCCCGCACCGGCTTCAGCTCCTCCGAGACCGTCACGCTCGACGTGAAGGTCGTGCCGGCCCCGCTGGTCGCGCCGGTCATCACCTCGCCCGCCGACGGATCGACCGTCAACGAGACGGTCACCGCGATCAGCGGCACCGGCCTGCCGACCACCGCCATCACGGTGACCGACGCCCAGACCGATGACGTGCTCGGCACCACCGAGGTCGCCGCAGACGGTTCCTGGACCGTCGACGGACTCACCCTCGAGTACGGCTCGCACGGCGTCGTCGTGACGCAGACCCGCACGATCGACGGCGAAGACGAGGTCTCGCCTGAGGCCACCTCGTCGTTCTCGGTCATCCCCGTCTTGCCGGCCGTGACCTCGGTCGCGAACGGCGCGGAGTTCGCCCACAACGACGGTCCTTCCGGACTCGCCGGCTCGGGCATCGACGGAGCGACCGTGACGGTGAAGCTCACCGGCGCCGAGCCGACCACGGCGAACACGGCGGCCCTCGCGGGCGCCTTCGCCGCGGCGAGCGGCACGTTCACGGCCACTGTCGAGGACGGCGCCTGGAGCGTCGACTTCGGTGCGGCTCTCGAGTCGGGCACCTACACGGTCTCGGCCACGCAGGCCATCGACGGCGTCTCGTCGGCTCCGACCGACCTGGCGTTCGCTGTTCTCGCCGCACCGGTCGCCGGCGGTGGCGGAGCCGCTCCCGCTCCCGGTGAGGGTGGCGCAGCCGCCCCGGGTGACGGCGGTCTCGCCGCGACCGGTTCCGACATGCTCGTCCCGCTGACGGCCGGAGCCATCGCGCTCGCCATGCTCTCGGGCGGACTGCTGCTGGTCGTGCGTCGTCGCCAGCAGATCCAGAGCTGATCGCCTGATCACGATCTGACGGAGTGACCGGCCTCGGCCGTGAACCCCATCGCTGAGAAGCCCGGTATCGATCGATACCGGGCTTCTTCGCGTCTGCGGGGTGCTTCGTGGTGCAGGCGCGCGGGATGCCGGACACGCAGAAGGCCCGACATCGGAATCCGATGCCGGGCCCTCTCCTGTCGAGCCGAACCTCAGGCGAGTTCGATCACCGACCATGACAGCGGCGGCAGCGTCGCACGCACCGACCCGTCGACGACCTCGGCGGTGCCGAGCGGCACCATGCGCACGGCATCCTGCGTGGTCTCGAGGTTCGCGGTGCGACGGTCGCCACCCTCGGGGATCGTCAGCGTCTCGGCGTTCACGACGCGGAGGCCGGTGAGGCCGCGCAGCTCGACGGTCAGGTCGCTCTCTTCGGTCAGCGAGCGGTTCGCGACGAAGACGACGACTCGTCCGGTCTCCTCGTCCCACGTGGCCGCGGCATCGACCGAGTCGACTCCGCCGTAGCGCTTCGTCTCGATCTGCGGAGCCGCCACCGCGAGGCGCAGGATGCGGCCCTTGGCGAGACGGGCCATGCGCTCGAAGGGCCAGAAGCTCGTCTGACGCCAGGCCGGACCGTTCTCCTCCGAGCGGATCGGCGCGATCACGTTCACGAGCTGCGCCTGGTTCGCGATCTTCACGCGATCGCCATGACGCAGCAGGCTGTTGAGCAGCGTGCCCACGACGACGGCATCCGTCACGTTGTAGGTGTCCTCGATCAGACGCGGGTGCTTCTTCCACCCGGCCTTCGCGATCTCGACCGACTCGACGTCGTTGAACTTCACCTGGTCCCACACGTTCCACTCGTCGAACGAGATGTCGACCTGCTTCGTGTGCTTGCCCGCCGCCTTCACCGCATCGATCGTTGCGATGACGCCGTCGATGAACGCATCCATGTCGACCGACTCCGCGAGGAACGACTCGGCGTCGCCGTCATGCTCCTGGTAATACGCGTGCATCGAGATGAAGTCGACCTCGTCGTACGCGTGAGTCAGTACCGTGTGCTCCCAGGTGCCGAACGTCGGCATCGAGCGGCCGGACGAGCCGACGGCGACGAGCTCGATCGTCGGGTCGACGAGCTTCATGGCCTTGGCCGACTCCTGCGCCAGCCGCCCGTACTCCGTCGCGGTCTTGCCGCCGATCTGCCAGGGGCCGTCGAGCTCGTTGCCCAGGCACCACAGCTTGATGTCGAAGGGCTGCTCGGCACCGTTCTTGCGGCGAAGGTCCGACCAGTACGTGCCGCCCGGATGGTTGGCGTACTCCACGAGCGACCTGGCCTCCTCGACACCCCGGGTTCCGAGGTTGATGGCCTCCATGACCTCGACATCGGCATCCTTCGCCCAGTCCATGAACTCGTGCAGGCCGAAGGCGTTGGTCTCGATCGTGTGCCAGGCGCCGTCGATGCGCACCGGGCGGTCTTCGACCGGGCCCACCCCGTCTTCCCAGCGGTAGCCCGAGACGAAGTTGCCTCCCGGGTATCGGACCACGGTCGGACCCATCTCCTTCACCAGGGCGAGGACGTCCTGACGGAAGCCGCGCTCGTCGGCCTGCGGGTGCCCCGGTTCGTAGATGCCGGTGTACACGCAGCGCCCCATGTGCTCGACGAACGACCCGAAGAGCCTCCGGGGGACGTCGGCGATGGTGAAGTCGCGATCGATGGTGATGCGGGCCTGAGACATTGCTCTCCTTGTTTCTGGCTCTCGAGCCGGGTGGGGGACTACTGACCGCCGAAGCCGCTGGTCGCGACGCCCTTGACGATCTGCTTCTGGAAGATGATGAACACGATGATCAGCGGCAGCGCCGCCAGCACGGCCTGCGCCATGACCTGGGCGTACTGCACGCCGTAGGCGCTGATCACCGTCTGGAGGCCGACCGGCAGCGTCATCAGCGTGGTGTCGTTGATGACGAGGAACGGCCAGAGGAAGTTGTTCCAGGCGCCGATGAACACGAAGATCGCGACGGATGCCAGGATCGGGCGCGACAGCGGCAGCACGATAGACCAGAAGATGCGCAGTCGGCTGGCGCCGTCGACCCGGGCGGCGTCTTCGAGCTCGATCGGGATCGCGTCGAAGAAGCGCTTCAGGATGAACACCATGGCCGGCGCAACGACCTGCGGCAGGATCAGACCCCAGTAGGTGTCGATCATGTTGAACGCGAGCATCTCGTAGAACAGCGGGATGATGAGCACCTGCGGCGGCACGACGATCGAGGCGATGATGGCGACGAACAGCCACTTGCGACCGGTGAAGTCGAGCCGGGAGAAGGCGTAGGCGGCCAATGCCGAGATCGTGAGCGTGATCAGGGTCACGGCGATCGACGTCCACAGGCTGTTGAACGCCCAGGTGTAGACGTTGCCCTGCGACAGGATCGCGGTGAACGCCTCGATCGTCGGGCCCGAGGCGCCGATCCAGGACGGGTCGCCGCTGGCGGCATCCGTCTCGGTCTTGAACGCCGTCGCGATCGCCCAGAGGAAGGGCAGCAGCCAGCCGACCGCCAGGACGATGAGGACGACGAGTGCGCTGATGCGCAGCACGCCGAACGGCTTCTCGCCCGGCAGGTGCGGGCGACGGGCCCGCGCGGGCTTGGTCGTGGTGATGGTCTCGGTGAGAGTGGCGGTGGACATCACAGCTGCGACTCCTTCCGGCGGCGCGTGATCAGAGCCTGCGCGACGCCGATGATGACGATGAGGGCGAAGAACACATAGGAGATCGCGGCCGAGTAGCCGAATCGGTAACTGACGAAGCCGGCTTCGTAGATGTACTGGACGATCGAGCGGGTCGTGTCACTCGCGACACCGCCGAGCATCTGGTACGCCTGATCGAAGAGCTTGAGCGACGCCAGGATCTGCAGGATCAGGATCAGCACGGTCGCCGGTCCCAGCTGCGGAAGAGTGATCGACCAGAACTGGCGCCACGGCCCCGCGCCATCGAGCGATGCGGCCTCGTACTGCTGCGGCGGGATGTTCTGCATCGCCGCGAGGTACAGCAGGAAGTTGAATCCGACCGTCCACCAGACGGTGGCGATCACGATCGACAGCATGTTGGTGTCGGGATTCTGGAGCCAGGCGAGCGGCTCGAGACCGAAGAACTCGAGGATGTTGTTCGCGGCACCGATCTGCGGGTTGAAGATCCACACCCAGATCTGCGAGATCACGGTCGAGGCGAGCAGGTACGGCATGAAGAACGACAGTCGCCACAGCCACTGACCCGGGATGCCGCGGTCGACGAGCGCCGCCATCAGCAGAGCGATCACGACGAGCGGCACAGTGGACAGCAGGGTGAACCACACCGTATTGCCCATCGACTGCCACATCTTCGGATCCGTCAGCGCCTCGGCGTAGTTCGCGAATCCGATGAAGGAGCCGCCGGCGCCCGTGAGCGATTGGTCGGTGAAGCTGAGGATGATGCCGTGCACGATCGGCCAGGCGAGGAACAGCACGAACGCGAGCAGGAACGGAGCGAGGAACGCCCAGCTGATGAGCTGCTCGCGGTTGCGGGAGCCGGCGCGACGGATCGGGATGGCGGCCTTGGAGCCGGTGACGATGGTGCGCGTGGAGTCGGTTGCCGTGGTCATGATGCGAACGTCCCCTCGGGGTCTGCCGGGTTGGGCTGACGGAGCAGGGTGTTCACCCGTGCCTCGAACCGGTCGATCGCCGCCGCGGGGTCATCGCCCGACAGCAGGACGCCCTGCACCGCGGCGCCGAACTCGCCCTGGAAGTTGGAGCCCGATCCGGTGAACCACGCGGTGGGGTCGTACACGACGTGCTGCGCGGCCTCGGCGTAGTGGGCCTGGGGGACGAGATCGGCGTACTCGGGCGACTCGGTGACCGGCAGGAAGGCGGGGATGTGCCCGGCCTCGGCCCAGCCGAACGAGCCCTTGAGCATGTCGGCGACGAACTGGTACGTCAGGTCGCGCTTCTTCTCGTCGGCGTCGGTCTGATGCGGCAGCACGAACGAGTGCGAGTCGGCGTAGACCGCCGGGGTGCCGTAGAGCGTGGGGATCATGGTCGCATCGAACGGGATCTCCGCGTTCTGCATGGTGCGGAGCTCCCAGACGCCGGTGAACAGCATGCCGCTCTTGCCGGTCGCGAACTCGGCGACGGCGCTGCCGTAGTCGGCCTGGGCGAGGGCGATCTCGCCGTCGAGCAGGGTGCGCATGAGCGAGAGGGACTCGACCGCGGCATCCTTGTCGATCACGGCCTTGCCGCCGGCGGGCAGCTCCATCGCACCGCCGTGCTGCGAGTAGAAGGTGTAGAAGAGGCGCCACATCTGCGCGCCGTCGCCGAGATATCCGTACGACAGCGCGTGGCCGTCGGCTTTGCCGCCGATCGTGCGCAGCTGCTCGACGAACTCCTCGGGAGACGACGTCTCTGCGAGGCGACCGTCACTGTCGAGCACTCCGGCGGCATCGCAGATGTCGGTGTTGAACATCGCGACGAACGGATGCGCGTCGAGCGCGACGCTGTACATGTTCTCGCCGACGAAGCCCTTCTCCCAGATGGGCTTCGGGAACGTCGAGGCGTCGACGCCGAGGTCTGCGAGTCGGTCGAGATCCCACGGGTCGAGCAGACCGCCGGGGGCCCAGCCGACCGTGCGGGTGGCGTGCATGATCGCGACGTCGGGGGCGCGGCCACCGGCGCCCGCCATCGCGAGCTTCGTGTAGTACGGGGTGCCCCAGGCGAGCACGGTGGGGCGGATGCGGTACGCGTTCTGCGCCGCGTTCGCGGTGTCGAGCAGCTGCGACATGGTGACGCCGTCGCCACCCGAGAGCAGATGCCAGAACTGGAGGGTCGTGGTGTTCGAGCCCGGGACTGTGCCGGGGGCGCAGCCGGCGAGCAGCGCCGCGGCGGCCGTGAGGGAGGCGGCAGTCAGGAACTGCCGTCTGGACATATCGAGCGGGGGCGTCATCGTCACTCCTTCGTGACAGCGGGCGGGGTCGGGGTACATCATTACATCGATGTAATCAGGGGCGCAAGAGTGAGCCGATGCTTCCGGGTCGCGTCAGGGGCGGTAGCCGCGCGGGGTGCCCCGCGTGCTGTCGCGCTCGAGCAGATGATGCGAGAGGGTGAGCGCGCGCGGGGGAGCGGAGCGGTCGTCCATGCGCGACTCGAGCAGCGTGAGGGCCGCGTCGGCGAACGCGCGACGATCGAAGGCGATCGTCGTGAGCGAGGGCGACGTGTACCGCGAGAACTCGACATCGTCGAAGCCCGTCACGATCACATCGTCCGGCACGCTCACGCCGTGATCGTGCAGCGCGTGCAGCGCTCCGAGCGCGAGCGAGTCGGTGAAGGCGATGATCGCGTCGAATGCCACACCCCGCCGGAACAGCGTGGCGACGCCATCCGCCCCACCCGTCATCGACCACGGCATCGGGTTGATCTCGAGAGCGGTGTCGCGCGGGATGCCGACCTCTCGCAGCGCGCCGTGCACGCCCTCGAGTCGCAGGCGACCTGTGGCGGTCGCGACCGCCGCGTCGTCATCGGCGCCGATCACCGCGATGCGGGTCGCCCCGCGAGACAGCACATGCCGGGTCACGTCAGCGGCGGCGCGGCGACTGTCGATCCGCACGTGGTCGGCCCTGTTCTGCTCGACCTCCCCGAGCACGACGAGCGGGGGCAGCCGGTCGGCGTACTTCAGCACGCTGTCCTCGAGGCGGATGGGGTTCAGGATCAGCCCGTCGACCAGGTGCGCGCGAGCGCGCGAGACGAGCTCCCGCTCGCGTTCGGGATCGGTCGCGGTCTCCTCGATCTGCACCGCCAGGCCCCGATCGTGCGCAGCGTCGACGATGCGATGCATCAGCTCGGCCGAGAACGCGGTGGCGAGGTCGGGCAGGGCCACGGCGATGATGCCCGAGCGGCCCTTGCGGAGCCCGCGGGCGTTGAGGTTGGGCACGAAGTCGAGCTCCACCATCGCCGACTCGACCCTGAGCCTCGTCTCCTCGCGAACGGCGACCGTGCCGGTGACGACGTTCGAGACCGTCTTGGGTGAGACGCCGGCAAGTGCGGCGACGTCCTTCATCGTCGCGCGCGGCGGCGGCATCGCAGTCATCCGGTCAGCCTATCCATGCGCATGCCGAGCGCGGTGCCTCTCCGATGGCGGGCGAGGCTGCCGTGGCTACTATGGCCCGATGACCATCGAACGCAACTGGGCCGGCAACCTCACCTATCGCGCATCCGCGATCGAGCACCCGAGCTCGATCGATGAGCTGCAGGGACTGCTCGCCCGGGGCGGGGCCGTGCGCATCCTCGGGTCGCGGCACTGCTTCAACGACATCGCCGACACCGACGGGGTGCTCATCGCGCTCGACCGGCTGCCCGTCGTGTTCGAGGTCGCCGACGCCCGTGACGCCGTGCGCGTGTCGGGCGGGCTGCGCTACGGGGACCTCGCCCCGCTGCTCGATGCCGAGGGGCTCGCGCTCGCGAACCTCGCCTCGCTGCCGCACATCTCGATCGCGGGAGCCGTCGCGACCGGAACGCACGGCTCGGGCGACGCGACGGGATCGCTGGCCTCCGCCGTGCGCGCGCTGACGATCATCACGCCGGCAGGGGAGATCCGCTCGCTCGCTCGCGGAGACGACGACTTCGACGGCGCGGTCGTCAGCCTCGGCGCACTCGGCGCGGTCGTCGACGTGACGCTCGATGTCGAGCCCGCCTACGAGGTCGCCCAGCACGTGTTCGAGCATCCGTCGTGGGATGCGATCCTCGCCGACTTCGACGAGGTGACGAGCATCGGAACGAGCGTCAGCATCTTCTCGCGGTGGGAGCACACCGACGTCGCCGACCAGATCTGGGTCAAGCAGCGACAGCCCGAGGCGCGCGAGAACACCCGCGCCGATCTCTTCGACCGACTCGGAGCGGAGCCTGCGACAGCGAAGCGGCATCCGATCCTCGGTGTCGACCCGGTGGCCTGCACCGAGCAGCTCGGAGTGCCGGGGCCGTGGTTCGAGCGTCTCGCGCACTTCAAGCTCGAGTTCACGCCGTCGGCGGGCGCCGAGATCCAGAGCGAGTACCTGGTGCCTCGCGCCGATGCGGTCGCGGCGATCCAGGCGGTCCGCACGCTCGCCGGCCAGATCGCGCCGCTGCTGCTCGTGAACGAGATCCGCACGGTCGCCCCCGACTACCTCTGGCTGAGCTCATCGCAGGGTACGGATGCCGTCGGCATCCACTTCACCTGGAAGCCCGACGAGGCGGCCGTTCGCGAGTTCCTGCCCACGCTCGAGGCGGCACTGCCCGAGACCGCCCGCCCGCACTGGGGAAAGGTGTTCACGCTCGATGCCGCCGAGGTGCGCTCTCGCTACTCGCGCTGGGATGACTTCGCCGCCCTCGCGGCGCGGTTCGACCCCGAGCGCCGACTGGTGAACCCCTACCTGGAGCGCCTGGGCCTCTAGCGTCTGCCGCTGCGGCGGGATCCATTGCACCACCGGGGTTGTTCTCGGTAACATTCTCCGAGGCTCGGCCGACGGAGGTGTGCATGGCGAACGTCGGTTCAGACAAGCCCAACATCCGTCAGGTGGCGACCATCGCGGGCGTCTCGCACATGACGGTCTCGCGTGTTCTCAACGATCACCCGAACATCAAACCCGACACGAAACGCCGCGTGCTCGAGGCGATCGAAGAGCTCGACTACCGCCCGAACCTCGTCGCGCGGGCTCTCGCCACGCAGCGCACCCGCCGGATCGGCGTGATCGTCGAGAGCGCGGTGGCGCACGGTCCGACCAGCATCCTGCGAGCGGTCGAGCTCTCCGCACGTGCCACCGGATACTCCGTCACGCCGATCGCTCTGCACGAGGGCGACCCGCTGTCTCCGCAGGAGGCGGTCGACAATCTCGTGACCCAGGGAGTCGATGCGCTCTGCGTCATCGCGCCCCGCTCGTCGTCCGTGGCGGCGCTGCGCCGTATCGCCATCACGGTGCCGATGCTGGTCGTCAAGGCAGACGCCGACCCGACGTTCCTCACCGTGTCGATCGACCAGCATGCGGGCACGACATCCGTGGTCGACCACCTCGTCGCACTCGGCCACCGCGACATCCTGCACCTCTCGGGTCCGCTCGACTGGCTCGACGCGAGGGCTCGGGAGCGGGCCTTCCATTCGCGGGCCAAGTCGTGGGGCATCCGCGAACGGCCCATCGTCGTCGGCGACTGGTCGGCCGACTTCGCCTACGACTTCGCGAAGGGGCTCACGCGGCTGCCCGACTACACGGCGATCTTCGCCGCGAACGACGACATGGCGATGGGGCTGATCCACGGTCTGCACGACCGGGGCTTCGAGGTGCCGCGGGATCTCAGCGTGGTCGGCTTCGACGACATCCCGCTGGCGCGGCACTTCATCCCGCCGCTCACGACGGTGCGCCAGGACTTCGGGGCGCTGGGCGTCGCGGTGGTCGAGATGCTGCGCGCGGCGATCGAAGGGCGGGACATCCCCACGCTCACCCGGATCCCGACCGAGCTCGTCGCCCGCGGCTCATCGGCCGCACCTCGGGAGGTGCGATGACCTCCGACCGTGGTCCCGCGCCGGTCGTGCGGCTTGCGGGCATCACGGTCGAGTTCCCCGGCGTGCGCGCGCTCGACGACGTCGACTTCCGGCTGTTCCCCGGCGAGGTGCATGCCGTCATGGGCGAGAACGCCGCCGGCAAGTCCACCCTGGTCGCGGTGATCACCGGCACCCTCGCGCCGGAGGAGGGCACGGTCCTCGTCGACGGCGAGCCCCGTCGGTTCTCGGGGGTCGCCGACAGTCGAGCGGCGGGGATCGCGACGGTGTTCCAGGAGACCCAGCTGAGCCCGAATCTCAGCGTCGCGGAGAACGTGATGCTCGGGCGGGAGCGCCGAGGACGGTTCGGCATCGACTGGCGGAGGACGAGAGCGGATGCCGCGGAGGCGCTGGCCAGACTCGGGCTCGACGGCCTCGATCCGAAGACGCCGCTCTCGCTGCTCACGCCTGCGCAGAAGCAGCTCGTCGCACTCGCGCGCGCGGTCGTCGACGAGCCGAGGGTGCTCGTCCTCGATGAGCCCACCTCCAGCCTCGACGTCGCCGAGGTCGCGACCCTGATGCGCGTCATCCGCGGTCTCCGGCAGCGGGGGGTCGCGATCCTGTTCATCTCGCACTTCCTCGAGCAGGCGTTCGCGATCAGCGACCGCATGACCGTGCTGCGCAACGGGCGGCGGGTGGGGGAGTATGCGACGCGAGACCTCGACCGGGCCGACCTGATCTCGAAGATGCTCGGCAAGGACATCGACAGCCTCCGAGCGCTCGGCTCTGAGCGCAAGGCCCACCACTACGCGTACGACGGAGAGCCCGCGATGCAGGCGTCCGGTGTGGGGCGACGCGGTGAGCTCGAGCAGATGGATGTCGAGATCCAACGCGGAGAGATCGTGGGCCTCGCGGGGCTGCGGGGTTCCGGGCGCACCGAGCTCGCGTCGCTGCTCAGCGGTTCGGCGCGGGCCGACAGCGGCGAGCTCTGGGTCGACGGCGAACGGGTGCAGCTGCGGAGCCCGTCGGCGGCGCTGCGACACCGGATCGCGCTGTCGGCCGAGAACCGGGGGACGCAGGGCATCATCGGCGAGCTCACGGCGCGCGAGAACATCATCCTGTCGCTGCAGGCGCTGCGCGGGTGGACTCGTCCGCTCTCGCACGCGGAGTCGAGGGGACTCGTCGAGACGTACGTCGAGGCCCTGCATCTGGATCCCGCCGACCTCGACCGCCCGGTCGGCCTGCTCTCGGGCGGAACCCAGCAGAAGGTGCTGCTGGCCCGTGCGCTGGCGGTGCGTCCGCACGTGCTGATCCTCGACGAGCCCACTCGGGGGATCGACATCGCGGCGAAGATCGATGTCCAGAGACGCATCAGCCAGCTCGCCGGTGACGGAGTGGCCGTGGTCTTCATCTCGTCCGAACTCGAAGAGGTGGTGCGGCTGAGCGATCGCATCATCGTGCTGAAGGACCGCGAGAAGATCGGCGAGCTCAGCAACGGTCCCGGTGTCACGGTCGACACCGTGGTCGAGATGATCGCCGCTGAGCTCAGTCACAGCGTCGAGCTGTGATCGGTAACAAGATCTTTCCCTTCATGCATCGTTGATTTTCGTTCGACCTCTTGTGTTCCAGAAATTGTTCCCGGTAACATCACCGCAGGACATGCGATGCAGGTGTCCTGCAATCACGATCGGACCATGACTGGTCCACCACCGCCGGAGTGACCACCGGCATCTCAACGAGGAGAAGAAATGTCCGCGAAGAAGCGCATTCGCATCGCGTTCGGCCTGGCAGCAGTCGGCGCACTCACCATCGGCCTTGCGGCCTGCTCGACCGGCGACTCGGGCGACGGGGGTGGCGACGGCGACGACGTCACCACGGTCGGCTTCGTGGCCGTCGGTCCCGAGGGCGCATGGCGAGAGGCCAACGAGCAGAACATCCAGGACACCTTCACGGAGGAAGCCGGATACGACCTCAAGTACGCACCCGCCACCAACCTCGACCAGAAGTCGCAGATCGACGCGTTCACGTCGTTCGTCGACGAGGGCGTCGATGTGATCCTGCTCTCGGCCACCGAGGCCTCGGGCTGGGAGGACTCGCTCAAGCGCGCACAGGAGGCGGAGATCCCCGTCATCCTGCTCGACCGCGGCATCGAGCCCGACGACGACAGCCTGTACGTCACCCGCATCGCTCCCGACAACGTCGAGGTCGCGAAGGAGGTCGGCACCTGGGCTGCGGCGACGTTCCACGACGGAGGCAACTACGTCGTGCTCGAGGGCCCGGCCGGCGTCGGCGTCGTGAACGAGCGCAACACCGGCTTCGACGAGGGACTCGGCGACTCGTCGCTCACCAAGCTCGACGCGCAGACGGCGAACTGGTCGGCGGAAGAGGGCAAGAGCGTCTTCGAGACGATGCTCAAGTCCTCGAACAACGACATCCAGCTCGTGTTCGCACAGAACGACGAGATGGGTCTCGGCGCTGCGCAGGCCGCTGAGGAAGCCGGCCTGGTGGTGGGCGAGGACGTCAAGATCGCCACGATCGATGGCACGAAGAACGCCATGCAGGCGCTCGCCGACGGCCAGCTCAGCTACGTGCACGAGTACAACCCGCTGTTCGGCGAGACGGCCCTCGAGGTCGTCGAGAAGGCTCTCGCCGGTGAAGACGTCGACTCGTACATCGTCGTCCCCAGCGAGGCGTTCGATTCCGCAGAGGCGGCACAGGCCGTGCTCGCCGACCGCAAGTACTGACCCCGCCGCCGGAGCGATCAGCCAGTGAGCCCGGGCGGTGCCGCCACAGCCGCACCGCCCGGGCTCTTCCGGAGGAGGAGACACCGATGAACGAAGCACTGCCCATCGTCGAGATGCGTGGGATCTCGATCGAGTTCCCTGGCGTGAAAGCCCTCGACAAGGTCGATTTCCGGCTGTTCCAGGGCGAGGTCCACGCGCTCATGGGCGAGAACGGCGCGGGCAAGTCGACCCTGATCAAAGCCCTGACCGGCGTCTACCGGATCGACTCCGGGTCGATCGTCGTCGCCGGGCAGGAGCGCAGCTTCGGCGGCGCCGGCGACGCGCAGGATGCCGGGATCTCGACGGTGTACCAGGAGGTCAACCTCGCCCCCAACCTCTCGATCGGCGAGAACGTGATGCTCGGTCATGAGACGCGAGGTGTGTTCGGCATCAACTGGACGGCCACCCACCGCGCTGCGACCGACGCCCTCTCCCGACTCGGCCTGGGGCACCTCGACACCCGCCGGCCGCTCTCGACCCTCTCGATCGCGCTGCAGCAGCTCGTCGCCATCAGCCGCGCGATGGCGATCAAGGCCAAGGTGCTCATCCTCGACGAGCCGACCTCCAGCCTCGACGCCGCCGAGGTCGAAGGCCTCTTCACCGTGATCCGGGCACTGCGAGACCAGGGGGTCGCGATCCTCTTCGTCTCGCACTTCCTCGATCAGGTCTACGCGATCAGCGACCGCCTGACGGTGCTGCGCAACGGACTGTACGAGGGTGAGTACCTCACCCGGGACCTCGACCGCCACGCTCTCATCTCGAAGATGATCGGCAAGGACCTCGATGCGCTCAAGTCGCTCGGAGGCAACCGCCGCCGCGCGCCACGCGAGGTCGATGAGAAGCCGCTGCTCGCGGCATCCGGAATCGCACGCCGCGGAGCGGTCGAGGCGACCGACCTCGACATCCGCCCCGGCGAGGTCATCGGGTTCGCCGGGCTGCTCGGCTCCGGGCGCACCGAGCTCGCCCGACTGCTCTACGGCGCCGACCGCACCGACGAAGGCACGATCGAGCTGCATGGACGCCGGGTCGACCTCAAGTCGCCCGCCGATGCGCTGCCTCGTCGGATCGCCTTCTCGACCGAGAACCGCCGCGACGAGGGGATCATCGGAGACCTGACCGTGCGCGAGAACATCATCCTCGCCGTGCAGGCGGAGCGCGGATGGGCGCGTCCCATGAGCCGCAAGGAGCAGGATGCGATCGTCGACCGCTACATCGCGCAGTTCAACGTCCGTCCGGCCGACCCCGACCGGATGATCAAGAACCTCTCCGGCGGCAACCAGCAGAAGGTGCTGCTCGGCCGCTGGCTCGCCACGCAGCCCGAGCTGCTGATCCTCGATGAGCCGACCCGCGGCATCGACGTGGGTGCGAAGGCCGAGATCCAGGAGGCGGTGGCCGAGCTCGCCGAAGACGGCGTCGCCGTGGTGTTCATCTCTTCCGAGCTCGAAGAGGTCGTGCGCCTCTCCGAGCGGATCGTCGTGCTGAAGGACCACCGGAAGATCGGCGAGATCCAGAACGGACCGGACGTCACCGCGCAGGTGATCGTCGATGTGATCGCCGCTCACGGAGTCGAGGCCGCTGCCGAGACGCTCGACGACACCGACGGCGCCGTGCCCGATAGCATCGCCCCCACGACCGACAAGGAGGCAGCGCGATGACCGCGTCAGCCGGCACCACCATCTGGCGGGACCTGATCCACAAGCCGTTCTTCTGGGGCATCGTCGCGATCTTCGCGCTGCTCGCCCTGAACGTGATCAAGGACCCGACGTACCTCGCGCTCTCGATCAACCCCAACAACGGCAACCTCGTCGGCAACCTCATCGACATCCTGCGCCAGGCGGCGCCGATCATGATGATCGCGATCGGGATGTCGCTCGTGATCGCCACCGGTGGCATCGACCTCTCGGTCGGATCGCTGATGGCCGTCGCCGGAGCCGTCTCGATGGAGTTCCTCAGCGCCGCAGGCGACTCCTTCGGCGCAGCGCTCGCCGCGGTAGGACTCGCGCTGGTCATCACCGGCATCCTGGGGGCGGTCAACGGCGTCCTCGTCGCCTATGTCGGCCTGCAGCCCTTCATCGCCACGCTCGTGCTCATGCTCGCCGGCCGAGGCATCGCCAAGGTGATCACCGGCGGGCAGAACACGACGGCATCCAACGATGCGTTCCGGTGGATCGCGAACGGCTTCGTGATCGGCATCCCCGTGGTGTTCATCCTCGCGGTGCTGATCGTGATCGCCGTCGGCTGGGTGGTCAGGCGCAGCGCGCTGGGCCTCATGATCGAGGCGATCGGCATCAACCCCCGGGCCAGCCGCATGGCGGGCATCAAGCCGAAGGGACTGCTGCTCACGGCGTACATCATGAGCGGCATCCTCGCCGGGATCGCGGGCATCATGTCGGTCGGCAGCGTCATGACCGTCGACATCTCCCGCACCGGCTACCAGCTCGAGCTCGACGCGATCCTCGCGGTCGTCATCGGCGGCGCATCGCTGGCGGGTGGCAAGTTCTCACTCAGCGGCGCCTTCGTCGGAGCGCTGCTCATCGCGACGCTCGACAAGACCGTGCTGTATCTCGGCGTCTCGTCGTCGGCGACCCCGGCGTTCAAGGCCATCGTGATCGTCGTCCTGTGTCTGCTGCAGTCGCAGCGCGTGCGCAGCTGGTTCCGGACGCGACGCAGAGCCCGCCCGGTCGAACAGATCATCGCGAAAGAAGAGGTGTCCGCATGAGCGTCATGACCGCACCTCCGGCCCCTCAGGCGACGGAGAGCGTCGCCGACCGTCTGCGACGCATGATCACGGCGAACCCCTCGGTGCTGCCGACGATCGCCTCGGTGGTCATCTTCGTCGGCATGGTGATCTTCGGCGAGGTGGCCTACGGCCGCATCCTGCAGTTCAACACGCTGTCGAACCTGCTCATCAACAATGCGCACCTCATCGTGCTCGCGGTCGCGCTGACCTTCGTGATCCTCACGGGCGGCATCGACCTCTCGGTGGGATCGATCATCGCGGTCTCGTCGGTCGCCGGTGTGATGCTCTCGAACGCCGGCTGGAACGCCTTCGCCGTGATCGTCGCGATGATCGGCATCGGCGTGCTCTTCGGCATCGTCTCGGGAGTGCTGATCCGCTACTTCGACGTGCAGCCGTTCATCGCGACACTGGCGATGATGTTCCTCGGTCGGGGCCTCGCCTCGCTGCTCAGCACCAAACCCGAGCGACTGGGTGAGGAATCGCCGATCCGCTGGATCGGCACCCAGCTGAAGATCATCGACGGCCCGAAGGTCAACGACCTCGTGATCACTCCCGCCGTGCTCATCGCGGTGATCGTCGTGGCCGCCGCGTTCTTCGTTCTGCACCGCACGCGCACCGGCCGCACCGTGTACGCGATCGGAGGATCGGAGAGCTCGGCGCTGCTCATGGGTCTGCCCGTGCAGCGCACCAAGGTGCTCGTCTACGTGATCAGCGGCGGTCTCGCCGGTCTCGCGGCGGTGCTCTACACCGCACGACTCGGCACCGCTCAGAACATCACCGGCATCGGGTGGGAGCTCGACGCCATCGCCGCGGCAGTGATCGGCGGCACCGTGTTGACAGGGGCTTACGGATACGTGCTCGGCTCGGTCGTCGGTGCGCTGGTGCTCGGTCTGATGAACGTGCTCATCACGCGTGACGGAGGCATCCCGCCCGAGATGACGACGATCATCACGGGCGGCATCCTGCTCGTGTTCGTGCTGCTCCAGCGGGCGGTCACCCGAAAACGGGAGTAGCTTCCGCTCCATCGCCTGAATGGCCCCATCTCGCACCGAGGTGGGGCCATTCGCATATCTGAGCACCCCGAAGGTCCCATCTCGGAACACCGGTATTTGAGCTGGGGATGTCGGTGACGTCCTCATATGAAGACGTAACGTTGTCGTTCGTGACCGATGGCGTGCGATGACGGATGTGGAGACCGACGAGCTGCGCGCCTTCGCGACGAAGGCCGCCAGTCTGCGGGGCGACTTCGGCTCGGCGGTGGTCGCGCAGTCGTCCGGGCTGGGCGCACGCTCGATCACCGCGGCGGTGGCGCGATTCGGCGACGCATGGACGACGGCGCTGGGGCGCCGTCTCGCGGACGTCGACATGGTGGCGGAGAACCTGCGGCAGACGGCCGAGGTGTTCGACCGGGGCGATGAGGCGTCGAGCAGCGAACTCGACCAGATGATCTGGGCCGAGAGCGACTACTGATGTCCGAGCTGGGGATGACGAACGACCCGGTCGCGCTGATGCCGGGCTCGTATGCCGCGGCGCATACGGTCGCGTCCGCGTGGAGGTCTCGGTCCGAGGCCGCCACTGCCCTTCGGGACGGGTTGCGGGGCCTCGAGGTCGATTCCGCGTGGACGGGGTACCCGTATGAGAAGTACCTCGAGCGGGCGGAATACGTGCGGTCGTCGTGGCAGAGGTGCGGCGAGTACTTGATGAGTGGCGCCGCCGCTCTGTCGGCCTATGGCGATGCTCTGCGATGGGCGCAGGACGAAGCCGCACGCGCCATCGACCTGTGGGAGCAGGCCGAAGCAGCGACGATCGCCTCACGCCAGGAGCACCAGGTGAAGGTGCGTGAGCTGGAACGCGACCTTCACCTGCGACGCGTCGAACTCGACGTCCCGTTCGTCGACGGCGGCGCGGACCTGCGCGCGCAGGCGGTCGACGTCTTGACGAACGCACGGGGTGTGCTGGATCGCTACGCCGTCGACGCTGCCAACGCCATCCACGCAGCGGCGGATGCCGCGCCCCTGCAGACGCCGAAGCAGGCCGAAGCCGCGACGAACTGGGCAGTCGTCGGGGCGGTCGGCTCGATCATGTTCGAGACCGCCGTACTCAACCCGGCGATCGAGCAACTGAACTTCATCGCCTCGATGGGCAACGCGCTCATCAACCACCCCGACATCCTCCTCGAACTCCTCGGCGGAGTCGCGCTCGTGGTCGGTGGCGGCACGATGATCGGCGGCGGAGGTGCCCTCGCGATCACCGGAGTCGGAGGCGTCCCCGGTGCCGGCCTCGCCTGGGCCGGCGTGGGTGTCGCGGGCGCAGGCCTCGCCGCTGCCGGGCACGCCGGGACGCGATGGATGAACGAGGCGACCGGGGATGATGCGGTCCGCATCGTGGAGCGCCCGCCACCCCACCCCGAACACGGGGGCCGTGACATCAAGGGCCACTGGAACGGCGACGGGCAACGCCCTTGGGTCGATACCGAGAAGATCGGGTTGGATCGAGTCGCTGACAGACGCAGCGTCGAGGTCATCCACGACAAAGTTCGTGCGACCATCGACGGGTACCGTCACAAGCCCGACGCGACGTCAGATCAACACCGCTACTACGACGGCCTCTACGAGAATGCCGATGGGACCTACACCGGCATCGAGGTCAAGGGCGGCACCGGCAGCCGTGACGCAGCCCAAAAGGGATTCGACAGCACGGTCAGTCCCGAACGCCCCGCGACCGCCACCCTCAACGGCAAGACGATACAGATCACCCGAGTGGTCCTGGAGACTGTGAAATGAGTACACCTACGCATATCGACCAGATCAATGGTGAGAGCCGTGGCCCTTTCGTCGACTACGTCCGCCCGTACCCGGAGCAACTGCGGGCGTCACTGAAGGGCATGAACGGATCCACGTTCTGGTCCTACAGTCTGTGGCGTGCGCCCGAAGGTGCGGACCTCCTCGAGGACATCCCGTTCAGTGAGGAGTACATGCAGTGCGCGGGAACCGCTGACGCACTGGCGCTGGAGGTGCGCCGTATCGAGGCCGACGGCACTCCCCACCAGTACGCGATCGGCAAGCCCGGCGGCGACCGCACAGGCGAGCCCACCGAGGTGATCCACTACGACGACGGTCGCCACAGCACCACGGTCTACCCGCACGAGGTCTTCACCGCCGACGAGGCGGCGGTCGTCTTCTACACGTACTTCCTCACCGACGACGTGTCTCAGCCCTACGAGTTCCGCGATCTGCACCTGAGCTGGCCGAAACCTGGCACCGAAGAGGGCGCCGGCTGATGCGCATCCGCGTCGAGCACGAACCGCTCGCCCAGTCGATCGCGACGCTGGCCGACACCGCGCAGCAGATCCGAGCGCTCCTTGACGACCTGGACGCCGAAGCAACCGGGCTGAGGCACCTGTGGACCGGGGCCGCCCAAGATGCCTACTCCCGCGCTCACCGCGAATGGAACGAGTGTGCCGGCGACATGCAGACCGCTCTCACCAGCGCCGCCACCGCGGCCGCCCGCGCGCAAGCACGCACTCGCGAGGCCGAGGCTCACGTCGCCGACCTCTGGAGCTGACTCACACCGTCGGAATCCAGACCCGCATGGTCGACGGACCGCGCCGCGCCCAGTCGTGATAAGCGATCAAGGGGGCGTCGACCGTGTCGCCGGTCGAGCGGTGGCGCACCGGCAGCACCACGTGACCGTCGCGCTCGACGGGCTCCCCGGCCGCGACCGCGTCGCCGATGTCGCCACCGAGGTCGATCGACTCGAGTGCCAGCACCTCGGGGCCGCGTTCGATCGCGACGCTGCCGCGCACGGCATCCACCATCGGATGCGGTGATGTGGTCCTCGCCACGATCGGCAGGTTCAGTTCGACGATGTCGCCGACGCGGAACGCACGAGCGACTTCGACCGCACCCGGAGGTGCAGGCAGCTCCGTGACCTCATTCCCGCTGTGCACACGCACCGTTGCTCCCGATGCCCACGACGGCACTCGCAGCGTCAGTGTGAACTCGGCATCCTCGGTGATCGTGACGCGAACATCGCCCTTCGCCGGGTAGTCCGTCGAGACATCGAACGCGACGATCCGGCCGTCCGGCAGTGTCGTGCGCACGGTCGACGGTGCGTACTGATGCAGCTGCACGCCGTCATCATCGGCCGTCGCGACATACGCGGAGAGGCTCGCGAACGTGCGCGCCACATTCGGCGGGCAGCACGACACCTCGAACCACGGCGCGCGCAGCGATGACGAGGCGCGCGACGACGTGGCATCCGGATCCGCCGGGATCCCCGGCGTGCGCTGATGCAGGGTGTTGGCGTAGAAGAACGAGCGCCCGTCGTCACCGGGCGAGGTCGCGACGACGTTGAACAGGGTCCGCTCGATCAGGTCGGCGTACTGCGCTTCACCGGTCGCGAGCAGCAGCCGCCACGAGAACATGATCGACCCGATGCCGGCGCAGGTCTCGGAGTAGGCGCGATCCGGCGGCAGCTCCCAGTCGTCGCCGAAGGCCTCGTCCTGATGGTGCGACCCCTGGCCCCCCGTCACATAGGTGCGGCGTTCGACCGTGCGATCCCACTGCGACCGCAGGGCGTCGAGCAGCGAGTTGTCGGAGAGCTCGGCGGCGACGTCGGCTGCGGCGGAGGACAGGTAGTTCGCCCGCACGGAGTGCCCGCGAAGAGCCTCGGCGTCGCGCACCGACACGTCGTCCTGGAAGTAGCTGCGCCCCCATTCGATCTCGCCCAGCGACCCACGCCCGTGCCGCTCGACGAACAGCGCGGCCTGATCGATGTAACGCTGCTCGCCGAGCGCTCGGCCGAGCTCGGCAAGCCCCGCCTCGACCTCGGCATGCCCGCAGATCGCGTCCCGGCCGTCGACGCCGAACTCGCGGCAGACGAGATCCGCGGCGCGCCGAGCGATGTCGATCAGACCGTCGTCGGCATCCGGTCTCGTGCGCACCCGGGCGACGGCCGCCTGGAACAGGTGCCCGAGGCAGTACAGCTCGTGCCCCCACTGCAGCGCCGACCAGCGTTCGTCCTGGCCCTCGCGGCCGAACATGGTGTTGAGGTACCCGTCGGGCTCTTGCGCGGCGGCGACCCGGTCGACGATCCGGCGGAATCGCTGCTCGAGGTCGCTGTCGGCTGCGGCATCCGTCCGTCCGATCTCCCACGCGAGCGCCTCGAGGTACTTGTAGATCTCGGAGTCGGCGAACTCGCGTCCCCGACGCCCGTCCGGCAGCGTGCCGGCGGCGGCGAGGTCGAAGTTGGGCAGCCATCCCTCGGACTCGAGTCGCGACTCGATGTGGCTGAGAGTGGCAGTGCCGTTGACGGCCTGGCGGTCGGCCCAGAACCCCCCGGTGATGCGCACCTCGTCGAGGCCGAGCGGGCGCAGACGCCCGTGCGTGGGAACCACCGGGGCGGCCGGTGCAGTGGTGTCGAACATGGTCATCCCTTGAATGCGCCGGACATGAAGCCGCGCACGTAGTGTCGTTGCAGGATCAGGAAGAGAAGGATGCAGGGGAGCGCCAGCACGACGACTCCCGCCTCGGTCGCGCCGTAGTCGACGACGCCCTGCACCTGTCCGCGGAGGTTCGCCACCGCGAGCGGCAGCGTCATGCGGTTGGTGTCGTTGATGAGGATCAGCGGTGCCATGAAGTCGTTCCAGGCGGTGAGGAACGCGAACAGCCCGACGGTCACGAGCCCGGGCTTGACGGCAGGGAGCAGCACCCGCCACAGGGCGCCCCAGCTGGAGCATCCGTCGACCATCGCCGCCTCGTCCATCTCCCGCGGGATCGACTCGAACGAGATGCGCATCATGAACATCGAGAACGGCAGCTGGAACATCGTGATCACCAGCGCGACGCCGACCAGCGAGTTCTGCAGTCCGACCGCATTGAGGATCACGTAGAGCGGTATGAGCAGGGTCGCATACGGCACCATCAGGATGGCGAGGGTGAGGAGGAACAGTGCGTTCTTGCCGGGGAACGAGAAGCGCGCGAACGCGTATCCGCCCAGCAGCGAGATGAACAGGGTGAGCGCGACGGTGAGCACCGAGACGAAGAGCGAGTTGCCCAGATACACCCAGATGCCGGCCTGGTATTCGCCGAGGGCCGCATAGTTGCCGAAGCCCCAGCCGTCTGTCTGGCTGGTGCCGGCCATCGGGCTGACCGACGAGACGCCGGTCCAGATGAGCGGATAGAGGAAGATCACGGCCAGCGCGGTCGTGAACACCCAGTACGGGATGCCGAGGACGACGCGAGCGGCCTTCGAGCGATAGCGCGGCGGGGTCGGCTGATGGTTCGGAGCGACGATCGTGCGCGTCAGCGTCTGGGACATGATTCTCAGCTCTCATCCGTGCGGCGGAACGCGCGCAGCTGGAAGACGTTGATGACGATGAGTGCGAGCAGCACGATCACCGAGAGGGCGCCGGCGATGCCGAGGCTGTTCTGCCCCTGGAAGGCGACGTTGTAGATGAGCTGCACGACGGTCATGGTGCTGTTGTCGGGGCCGCCCTTGGTGAGGATGTAGAACTGCTCGAACGCGAGCAGCGACCCGGTCACGCACATCACTGTCGTGAGCGCGAAGGTCGGCTTGAGCAGCGGCACGGTGATGTCGCGGAAGGTCTGCCAGCGGTTCGCGCCGTCGATGCGGGCGGCTTCGTAGACGTCATCCGGGATTCCCTGCAGGCCCACCAGCATCAGCAGCATGTAGAAGCCCGCGTATCGCCAGACGATCAGGAAGATGGTCGACCACAGTGCGCCCTCCGGCGTGCCGAGGAACGTGATGCCCCACGACTTCATGAGGTTCGCGAACGGGCCGGCGATGGGGGAGTACAGCACGTAGAAGAGCAGTGACGCGGATGCCAGGCCGAGCGCGCTGGGGATCAGGAAGGCCGTGCGCAGGAACCCCTTCCAGCGGGTGGACTCCTGCACGAGCAGGGCCAGGCCGAGCCCGAGTCCGATCAGGATCACGGTCGTGATGACGGTGTAGAGCAGGGTGAAGCGGATCGAATCCCAGAAGAGGCGGTGCGTGACGGCATCCGCATAGTTCTCCGGGAAGTTGATTCCCTGGTTGCCGCTCAGCAGGGGCCAGTCCGAGGCCGACATCTGCAGCACCAGCACCAGCGGCACGATGAACAGCAGGGCGACGAAGATCGCCGTTGGGGCCGCGTACAGCCAGCCCTGCACCGGGCCGCCGAAGGCGGTGCGCCGTCTGCGGCGATGCAGCGGGAGTGTGGCCTGGGTCATCACGTTCTCTTTCGATGGGGGACTGACGAGGGGGGATGCGGGGGCGACGCGGCGCGCCGCCCCCGCATGATCACTGCGACAGGATCGCCGTGATCTCCTCGTTGTCGGCGGGCACCGAGTCGTCGCCGTCGAGCACGGCGTTGCGCACCAGGGTGAGCCACGGGCTGCCCGGGGCGTTGAACGCCTGCTGGAAGTTCAGGGCCACCGGGGTGTCGCCCTGGGCTGCGACCTCGTTGATCGTCACCAGTCGGGGATCGGCGGCCGCATACTCGTTGTCGGCCAGGTCTCCGCGGGAGACGGCGTTGCCGTCTTTCGCGAGCACCTCGACCTGGGCGTCCTCGGACATCATCCAGTTGAGGAAGTTCCAGGCCTGCGCGGCCTTCTTCGAGTCCTTCGAGATGCCGATGCCGTCGCCGCCGACGAACGTCGAGGCGCCGCCGTCGACACCGGGGATGCCGGCGACTCCCGCGTCGAACTCGAGCGAGGGGAGCAGCGTCGCGGGGAACGGCATCACGCCGACCTTGCCCTCGCTGAACGCGGCGGTCCAGGTGGGGCCAGCCTCATCGGTCGAGCTCGGGAGAACCGCACCCGCCTCTTCGAGGCCTGCCCACGTGTCGTAGACGGCCTGAGCCGAGTCGCCGTCGAGCAGGGACTCGGTGCCGTCGTCGCTCATGACCTCGTCGCCCGATGCCCAGATGGAGGGGAACCAGGTGAAGACCAGGCATCCACCGCAGTTGAGGCCGGTCGCGGTGCCGTAGGTGTCCGGCTTGTTCAGCGCCTGCACGGCCATGGCCGCTTCGGCGAACTCCTCGAGCGTGGCAGGCGCCTTCTCGGGGTCGAGGCCGGCCTCGGCGAAGAGCTCCTTGTTCCAGAAGAGCATCGAGAGGTCGAGGGCGAACGGCAGCACGTACTCGGCGCCGTCGACGGTGCCGGCCGACAGGTGCCCGGGGTTGATCTCGTCTTTGAAGTCGAGGGCGTCGATCTGCTCGGACATGTCCTGGAACAGGCCCTGCTGCGCCCAGTTCGGCACGTAGACGATGTCGGCGGCGAAGAGGTCGGGCAGGCCGCTCGACCCTGCGGCGGCGCCGACCTTCGCGACGTAGTCGTCGTTGGGCACGACTGTCAGCTCGACCTGGTTCTCGTGGCTGTCGTTGTAGGCGTCGACGAGCAGCTTGGCCTGGCGCTCGATCGGCGCGCGGGTCCACAGCGTCAGGGTCGTGCCGTCGTCGGTGCCTTCGGCGGGGATGGGCTCGTCGGAGGCGGCGTCATCACCGGCGGGTGCGCAGGCGGCGAGTCCGCCGACGAGCAGGCCGGCCGCGATGACGGCGGCTGCTGCCCGACGTGCGGCGTGGGTGCGAATGGTGTTCATGGGCGGGGGCTCCTCTGGGCTCGTCCTCGAGCGGGTGCGGTGTGGCGCTTCGGCAGTGCAGCGCCGGGAGTGGAGATGAGGGTGGAGATCAGGTTCTTCGAAAGTTACGAAAACCCTTTCGAAAAGGTATAGCGTGGTTTCGGAGGGCGCGTCAACCCTCGTTCCGATAACCTTTCAGCACGAAGGAGTGGGATGACGGATACGACTGGAGCACGAGCTGCGACCCTCAGTGACGTCGCCGCGCGCGCCGGAGTCTCGATCTCGACCGCATCCAAGGCGCTGAACGATCGGGGCGACGTATCCGTCGCCACCCGCGCCAAGGTGCGCGCGATCGCCGAGGAGCTGTCCTTCACCCCCAATGCCATGGCGCGAGGACTCCTCGCCGGGCGCACCGGCACGGTCGGCCTTCTCACCAGCGACCTCGAGGGCCGCTTCATGCTGCCGATCCTCATGGGCGCGGAGGATGCGTTCGGCGCAGGTCGCATCAACGTCTTCCTGTGCGATGCGCGAGGTGACGCGATCCGTGAGCAGCACCACCTGAAGGAGCTGCTGAGCCGCAGGGTCGACGGCATCATCGTCGTCGGCCGTCAGACGGATCCGCGCCCCTCGCTCGGGCAGGAGATCCCCGTGCCCGTGGTCTACGCGTACGCCCCCTCGGATGACCCGCGCGACCTCTCATTGACCCCCGACAACTACGCGGGCGGGCGTCTCGCGATCGAGCACCTGTTGGCCTGCGGACGTCGGCGCATCGCGCACATCTCGGGCGACCCGACCTATGCCGCAGCCCAAGACCGCCTCGCCGGCGCCAGAGCAGCACTCGGCGAGGCGGGGCTCGAACTCGTGGGCGAGCCCATGTTCTCGGAGTGGACCGAGCACTGGGGTCGGGATGCCGCGGCGATGCTGCTGCAGCGGCATCCGGACATCGACGCCGTGTTCTGCGGATCCGACCAGATCGCTCGCGGTGTGCTCGACTCGGCCCGCGATCTCGGCCGCACCGTGCCGGACGACCTCGCGGTGATCGGCTACGACAACTGGGAAGTGCTCGCGACCAACGCCCGGCCCGAGCTCACCAGCATCGACGCGAACCTGCAGCAGCTCGGTCGTCAGGCGGCGCTGCGGGTGTTCGATGCGATCGACGGCATCGACATCGGCGAAGGCGCGCACCACCTGCCGGTGCGGCTCGTGATCCGCGGATCGACCATCGCCCGGCGCTGAGGGGCGCTCGCGCGTGCCGGAGTCAGGTCAGGCGTCGTCGCGCCAGGAGTGCTGCGGATCGAACCCGAGCACGCGGCGGGCCTTGTCGATCGACAGCAGCGTCTCGTTCGGGCCGAACTCGCGGGCGACCGGCACATCGGGGAAGACCTCGGCGAGCAGCTCGGCGTTCGGACGCGTCATCACCGTGTCGGCCGCCGCGATGATGAAGTTGTCGAACCCGGGTGCCGCCACCTCGAGCGCACGCTCCACCGCCTGCGCACCGTCGCGGGCATCGATGTATCCCCAGAGGTTCCACTTGCGGCGCAGCGCATCGGCGTCGAAATCGGGGAACTCGGCGTAGTCCTCGGGGTTCATCACGTTCGAGAACCGCAGTGCGGTGATCGACAGGTCGGGATGCCAGCGCACGAGCTCCCTCGCGAGCTGCTCCTCGAGGGTCTTCACGAGCGAGTAGACCGACTCGGGGCGGGCGGGGTAGTCCTCGTCGACCGGCACGTAGGGCGGCGGCACGTCGAACGGCAGGCCCAGCACGGTCTCACTCGAGGCGTAGACGACGCGGCGGATGCCGAGGCGCACCGCCGCCCAGAAGACGTTGAACGTGGCGGGCATGTTGTTGTGGAAGGTGGCGACGTCGCTGCGGATGCCGGGCGCCGGGATCGCGCCGAGATGCACCACGGCGTCGATGCCGTCGTGCCGGTCGCCGACGGCCGTGAAAGCATCCACGACCTGGCCGTAGTCCGTGAGGTCCACCTGCACGAAGTCAGGGCCGCGGGTGCCTGAGACGTCCATGCCGATGACCTCGTGTCCGTGAGCGCGGAGCTCCCGCGCGACGACGCTGCCGAGCTTGCCCGATGATCCGGTGAGTGCGATGCGCATGTCACCAGAGTGGCACGAAGACGAGGCGCCGGGGCCGCTCGGCATACACTCGTCGGCGTGAGTGACACCAGCAGCCAGCCGCCCCGCACCATCGGCGTGCGCGACGTCGCCGTGCGCGCAGGGGTGTCTCGGCAGACGGTGTCGCGTGTGCTGAACGACCACCCCGAGGTCGCTACCGAGACTCGAGAACGCGTCATCGCCGCCATGGCGGAGCTCGGCTACCGCATGAACAACGCGGCCAGAGCGCTGGGCACCCGCCGCTCCCGCACGCTCGGGGTGCTCGCCACCGACGCACTGCACTATGGCCCGTCGCGCAGCATCGCAGCGCTCGAGGCGTCGGCCCGCGAGGTCGGCTACTGGCTGAGTGCGGCCTTCGCGGATGCGGGGGACACGGATGCCGTGGTCGCCGCGGTCGACCACCTCGTCATGCAGGGAGTCGAGGGCATCGTCGTCGTCGCGCCTCACGCCCACACCCTCGACGCGCTCGACTCGGTGCGCATCGGCGTGCCCGTCGTCACCCTGCACGCAGCCGATCGCGGCGCGCGCGGCCTCTCGGTCGATCAGGAGGCCGGGGCTCGACTCGCCGTCGCGGCACTCGCCGACGCCGGGCACACACGCATCGCGCACCTCGCCGGCCCCGCCGACTGGCTCGAGGCCGAGTCCCGCGCTGAGGGGTTCCGGGTCGAGCTCGCCGCACGAGGACTCGCCGCCGGACCGGTCATCGAGGGCGACTGGACCGCCGGCTCGGGCTATGCAGCGGCTCGCGCCGTGCGCGACTCGGGTGTGACGGCGGTATTCGCAGCGAACGACCAGATGGCCCTCGGTCTGCTCGGCGGTCTGCAGGAAGTCGGGCTCTCGGTGCCGGCAGACATCAGTGTGGTCGGGTTCGACGACACTCCGGATGCCGCCTACTACTGGCCGAAGCTCACGACCGTGCGGCAGGACTTCTCGGAATTGGCGCGTCGTGCGGTGGCGGCGGTGCTGGCGGGCAGTGCCGGAGCCGCGGCATCCGACCTCGCGCCGGTGGCACCGGTGCTCGTGACCCGCGATTCGGTGGCGCCGCCGCGCTGAACGGCGCCAGGGTGTGTGCTGGCGCGGTGCGGGGTCAGTTCTGCCTGTGCGGCGCGGTGCGGGGTCAGTTCTGCACGTGAATACGCCGTATCCGATGCGAAAGTGGCCCCGCACGAGACGGGAGATGCGAAAGTGGCCCCGAACACCGCGGCGCCGAGCGGTCGCCGGTGTCTTGACGGTCCGCCGACCTCCGTGACACACTTCTGTGACCGGTCACAGTGACCACCGCCGACCCTGAGGTATCCGTGAGCAACGAAGCCCCCGTCTTCTCCCCTGAGATCGACGCGTCCATCCAGGCCGTCCGCGAGGATGTCGCCCGTCTGCACGGCGAACTGGTCCGTTACGACCTCATCGTCTGGACCGGCGGCAACGTCTCGGGCCGCGTGCCCGGAGCCGACCTGTTCGTGATCAAGCCGTCGGGCGTCAGCTACGACGACCTCACGCCCGAGAACATGATCCTGTGCGACCTCGACGGCGCCGTGATCCCCGGCACTCCGGGAAGCGACCGCTCGCCCTCGAGCGACACCGCGGCGCACGCGTACGTCTACCGTCACATGCCCGACGTCGGCGGAGTCGTGCACACGCACTCGACGTTCGCCGTCGCGTGGGCAGCCCGTGGCGAAGAGATCCCCTGCGTCATCACGGCCATGGCCGATGAGTTCGGCGGTCCTATCCCGGTCGGTCCCTTTGCGATCATCGGCGACGACTCGATCGGCCGCGGCATCGTGCAGACCCTCACCGGCCACCGCAGCCGTGCGGTCCTCATGCAGAACCACGGCCCGTTCACCATCGGAGTCGACGCGAAGGATGCCGTGAAGGCCGCCGTCATGGTCGAAGACGTGGCCCGCACCGTGCACTACGCCCGTGAGGCCGGCCCGCTGATCCCGATTCCGCAGGAGGCCATCGACAGCCTCTTCACCCGCTACCAGAACGTCTACGGACAGAACTCGGACGCCCGACGATGAGCGACACGACCCGCACGACCGCCCGCGACGACATCCTCGCCGGCCGCACGAGCCTCGGCATCGAGCTCGGCTCCACGCGCATCAAGGCCTGTCTGATCGGATCCGACGCCACCGAGGTGCTCGCGACCGGGTCGTTCTCGTGGGAGAACCGCCTCCAGGACGGCCTCTGGACCTACGCGATCGACGAGGTGTGGACAGGCCTGCAGGCGGCATACGCCGGTCTCGTCGCCGACGCGGACGAGCGCCACGGCGTGCGCCCCGAGACGTTCGGCGCGATCGGGATCTCGGCCATGATGCACGGATACCTCGCGTTCGATGCGCAGGGCGAGCTGCTCACGCCGTTCCGCACCTGGCGCAACACCAACACGGGCGCCGCGGCGGCCGAGCTGACCGACCTGCTCGGCGTGAACATCCCGCTGCGGTGGTCGATCGCCCACCTGCACCAGGCGGTGCTCGACGGCGAGGCGCACGTGCCGCAGCTCGACTTCGTCACCACCCTCGCGGGCTATGTGCACACGAGGCTGACGGGCGAGCGCGTTCTCGGCGTCGGCGACGCCTCCGGCATGTTCCCGATCGACTCGGCCACCGGAGACTACGACGAGCGGATGCTGCAGGCCTACGACGCCCTCGCCGCCGACCGTCTTCCCGCCGCAGCCAAGGACCTGCTCCCGACCGTCCTTCCCGCCGGCGCCGCCGCCGGGACGCTCACCGCCGAGGGCGCGGCCCTGCTCGATCCGTCGGGCGCGCTGCCCCCCGGCATCCCGCTCTGCCCGCCCGAGGGCGACGCGGGCACCGGCATGGTCGCGACGAACTCGGTGTCGCCGCGCACCGGCAACGTCTCGGCCGGAACCAGCATCTTCGCGATGGTCGTGCTCGAGCGCCCGCTCGCCGAGGTACACCACGAGCTCGACCTCGTGACGACACCCGCGGGCGACGCCGTCGCGATGGTGCACTGCAACAACGGCGCGAGCGAACTGGCCGCCTGGGCAGGGCTCTTCACCCGTTTCGCCGCCGCCGCGGGGCAGCCGCTGAGCGATGACGCCGTCTTCGACACCCTCTTCCGCGAGGCTCTCGACGGAGAGGCGGATGCCGGCGGCCTGCTGGCCTACAACCACCTCGCGGGCGAGCCGATCGCCGGCCTCACCGAGGGGCGCCCGCTGTTCGTGCGCACCCCCGACAGCGCCTTCACGCTGGCGAACTTCATGCGCTCGCAGCTGTACGGCGTGTTCGGCACGCTCGCGCTGGGGATGCAGGTGCTCGCCGCCGAAGGAGTCGAACTCGACCGCATGTTCGCGCACGGTGGCATGTTCCGCACCGCGGGGGTCGCGCAGCGTTTCCTGGCCGGAGCGCTCGGCGCTCCCGTCGCGGTGGGCGAGCTCGCCTCCGAGGGCGGCGCGTGGGGTATCGCGGTGCTCGCGTCGTACCTCGCGCACTCCGAGACGGCGTCGCTGGGGGAGTACCTCGAGCGCGACGTCTTCGCCTCGGCATCCCTCGCGGTCGCCGACCCCGACCCCGCCGACGTCGCCGGCTTCACCGCCTACCTCGACCGCTACCGCGCGGGGCTCGCGATCGAAGCCGCCGCGACCACCGCTCTCTGACCCCCACGCGCACTCTTCACGCCGACACCGGAACACCCAAGGACTCTCATGCCCCGCACCCCGCTCACCACTTCGCTCGACGGCTACGAGGTCTGGTTCCTCACCGGCAGTCAGCACCTCTACGGCCCCGAGACGCTCGCGCAGGTCGCCGAGCAGTCGCAGGAGATCGCCCGCATCCTCGACGAGGCCGGCGAGGTGCCCGTGACCATCGTCTGGAAGCCGGTGCTGACGGATGCCGCAGCCATCAAGCGCACGGCCCTCGAGGCGAACGCCGACGACCGGGTCATCGGCCTGATCGCGTGGATGCACACCTTCAGCCCCGCGAAGATGTGGATCGCCGGTCTCGACGCACTGCAGAAGCCGCTCGCGCACCTGCACACGCAGGCGAACGTCGAGCTGCCGTGGGCCGACATCGACTTCGACTTCATGAACCTGAACCAGGCGGCGCACGGCGACCGCGAGTTCGGCTACATCCAGACGCGCCTCGGCGTGCCGCGCAAGACCGTCGTCGGTCATGCGAGCGACCCGCGGGTGCGCCAGGGGATCGCGACGTGGCAGCGTGCGGCCGCCGGCCTCGCGGCATCCCGTTCGCTCAAGCTCGCCCGCTTCGGCGACAATATGCGCTTCGTCGCGGTCACCGAGGGCGACAAGACCGAGGCCGAGCTGCGCTTCGGCGTGCAGGTCAACACGTGGGGCGTGAACGACTTGGCGGATGCCGTCGCCGCGGCATCCGACTCCGAGATCGACGCCCTCGTGGCCGAGTACGAAGAGCTGTACGAGGTCGTGCCGGAGCTTCGTCGCGGTGGCGACCGCCACCAGTCGCTGCGCGACGGGGCCGCGATCGAGATCGGTCTGCGGGCGTTCCTCGAAGAGGGCGGCTTCGGCGCCTTCACGACCTCGTTCGAAGACCTCGGCGCCCTGAAGCAGCTGCCGGGCCTCGCGGTGCAGCGTCTGATGGCCGAGGGCTACGGCTTCGGCGCCGAGGGTGACTGGAAGACCGCGATCCTCGTGCGCGTCGCCAACGTCATGGGCGCGGGCCTGCCCGGTGGGGCGAGCCTCATGGAGGATTACACCTACGACATGACGCCCGGCGACGAGCTGATCCTCGGGGCGCACATGCTCGAGGTCTCGCCCTCGCTCACGACGGCGAAGCCGACCCTCGAGATCCACCCGCTCGGCATCGGCGGCAAGGAAGACCCGGTGCGTCTGGTCTTCACCGCCGACCCCGGCCCCGCGATCGTCGTCGCCCTCAGCGACATGCGCGACCGCTTCCGCCTCACCGCGAACGTCGTCGAGAACGTGCCCCCGCGCCAGTCGCTGCCGAAGCTGCCGGTCGGCCGCGCCGTGTGGAAGCCGCAGCCCGACTTCACCACCTCGGCCGCCGCCTGGCTGACCGCGGGTGCTGCGCACCACACGGTGATGTCGACCGCTGTCGGGCTCGAGGCCTTCCGCGATTTCGCCGAGATGGCCGAGGTCGAGCTGCTCGTGATCGACGATGCGACCACCCTTCCCGAGTTCCAGAAGCAGGTCCGCTGGAACCAGGCCTACTACCGACTCGCGCAGGGGCTGTGATGACGGGAGCCGGCCGGCCGCGCTCGGGGCGTCAGCTGCGCATCACCGGGCACGGATACGACGCCGTGATCGCGAGCGTCGGCGCCTCGCTGCGCCTGCTCGCATTCGAAGGACGCGACCTGGTCGTGCCCTTCGACGCCGACGAGGTGCGGCCCGGATACCGCGGCACCACCCTCGCACCGTGGCCCAATCGCATCGTCGACGGTCGCTACACGTTCAGCGGCGCCGAGCATCAGCTGGCCCTCACCGAGCCCGCCCGCGGACAGGCGCTGCACGGGCTGCTCGCCTGGGGCGAGTTCGAAGACCGACTGGTGCTCGACGACCGCGTCGTGCTCGCGGCCGTGATCGAGCCGCAGACCGGCTATCCGTTCCGCGTCGAGGTGGAGACCGAGTACCGCATCGACGGCGACGGCCTTCAGCAGACCGTCACCGCGCGCAACCTCGGGACGGATGCCGCGCCCTGGGGCACAGGGCCGCACCCGTATCTCGTCGCCGGACCCGATGGCCGGGTCGATGACTGGACGCTGACCCTGCCGGCATCCGAGGTGCTGACCGTCACCGACGACCGGCTGAGCCCGGTGGCGCTCGAGGGAGTGTCCGCGCATCCGCAGTGGGACTTCCGCGTTGCGCGCCCGATCGCCGACGTCTTCATCGACCACGCGTTCTCCGGCCTCGCCCGCGAGGGCGGAGTCGCCGAGGTGCGGGTGGTGACGGATGCCGGAAGCGGCGTCGTCATGACCTTCGACGAGCGCTGCCCGTGGGTGCAGGTGCACACGGCGGACAACCCCGGCATCGACGCGATCCATCGCATCGGCCTCGCGGTCGAGCCGATGACCTGTCCGCCGGACGCGTTCAACTCGGGGACCGACCTGGTCGTGCTCGAACCCGGCGCGACGCACGCAGCATCCTGGCGGATCGCCGCCGTCTGACGCGTGACGGCCGGCCCGAGTCGCTCGCGGCACGGTCGTGGCGCCGATGCGGGGCCAGTTCGGCATCCGGGGCTCGGTGCGGGGCCAGTTCGGCATCCGGGACCCGGTGCGGGGCCAGTTCGGCGCCCCGGGGCTCGGTGCGGGGCCAGTTCGGCATCCGGGACTCGGTGCGGGGCCAGTTCGGCATCCGAATGAGGCGTCTCCGGTGCGCAACTGGCCCCGCACGCGTGATGCCGTGCGAGAGCGGGCGATGCTGCCGGGTGCGGGGCCAGTTCGGCATCCGGGGCTCGGTGCGGGGCCAGTTCGGCATCCGAATGGGGCGTTTCCGGTGCGCAACTGGCCCCGCACGCATGGTGCGGGTGCGGGTGAGGGTGCCGGATGTCGCGCCTGCGGACCGCGCCTCTCCGATCAGGCGAGTGCCGCGACCAGGGCCCGGGCTGCGGATGCCGACGACTGCGGGTTCTGGCCGGTGATGAGCAGTCCGTCGACGATGGTGTGATCGCTCCACGGGTCGGTCACGTCGATGTCGGCGCCGAGCTCGCGCAGAGAGGTCTCGAGCAGGAACGGCGCGCGGTCCGCGAGCCCTCCGAGGCGCTCCTCCTCGTCGGAGAATCCGGTGATGCGCCGTCCGGCGACGAGCGGCTCGCCCGCAGCATCGCGTGCGGGCAGCAGAGCCGCGAGTCCGTGGCACACCGCGGCCAGTGGACGTCCCGCCGCGACGGTCGCCGAGATGAGCGCTGCCGAATCGGCATCCACAGCGAGGTCCTGCATCGGTCCGTGCCCGCCGGGGTAGTAGACGGCCGCGTAGGCGGCGCCGTCGACATCGGCGAGCACCAGGGGAGTGCTGAGCCCCGGGATCTCCGCGAGCGCCGCGGCATCCCCGTCGCCGAGGCTCGACGCATCGGCGACCGGCTCGACACCGCCGGGTGTCGCGAACACCACGTCGTGCCCCGCGGCGGTGAGCAGGCGATAGGGGGCGAGCAGCTCTTCGGCCCAGTAGCCGGTGGGGTGCTCGGTGCCGTCGGACAGGGCCCAGGTGCGGGCGCCGGAGACGACGAAGAGGACGGATGACATGGATGCTCCCAAGGTTCGGACGACGGATGCCGTGCGGATGCGATATCCAGGACAACGGCCCGCCGCGACGAACGATTCCGATAGATTGCCGATATGAGCAATCGGAATTCCGATGGATTGCCCGACCTGGGGCTGTGGCGCACCTTCCTCATCGCGCACCGATCGGGGTCGGTGTCGGCGGCGGCGCGCAGGCTCGGACTCGCGCAGTCGTCGGTCACGACGCAGTTGCAGGCGCTGGAGGCGAGCGTCGGCGAGCCGCTGTTCGTCCGTCATGCCCGCGGCATCCGTCCGACGCCCCGAGCCGACGAGCTCGCCGCGCGGCTCTCGGGCCCACTCGACGCGTTGGCGGATGCTCTCGGCACCCACCCGGCCCTCGAACCGCCGGTCATCCGCCTCGGCGGGGCGGGGGAGTTCCTGGCCGCCGTCGCCGCCCCGGCTCTCGCGAGTGCTGTGGCCGGCGGACTGCGGCTTGCGGTGACCACGGGCCTGGCCGACGACCTGCTCGATCAGCTGAGGGTCGGCAGCCTCGACCTGGTGATCTCCGCCGTGCGACCTCGCGGACGGGCGCTTCCGAGCATGCCGCTGTTCGACGAGGAATTCGTGCTCGTGGCCTCGCCGTCGCTGAGCATCGATTCGTCTCCAGCCCTCTCACCGGACGCGCTCGCGCACGTACCCCTGCTGGCATACGACCGAGACGTCCCGATCGTCCGACGGTACTGGCGCCACGTGTTCGGCATCCGTCTCGACCGGGAACCGGCTCTCGTCTTCCCCGACCTGCGCGCGCTCGCCGCCGCTGCGCTTGCGGGGGCGGGCGTCACCGCCCTGCCGACCTACCTGATCGCCGACGAACTCGCCGATGGCAGACTCGTCGACCTGCGACCCACCGAGGATCCGCCGATCAACACGCTGTATCTCGTGCGGCGACCGGGTCCGTTGTCCGACGGGGTCGCGGCCGTGGAGAAGACGCTGCGCGCCGCCGTCGCCGACCTCTGACGCTCGTCGCGGCGGCGGTGCGGGGTCAGGTGCGCATCTGGAGTCCGGTGCAAGGTCAGTTTCGCATCCACCATTCGGTACGGGGTCAGTTTCGCATCGGACATCCGGTGCGGGGTCAGTTTCGCATCGGACATCCGGTGCAGGGTCAGTTTCGCATCGGAAACGCCCGATTCGGATGCGGTAGTGGCCCCGCACAGATGCACTGCCCGGCCTCACAGATGTGCGGCCGCTCGCGCGCCGAACGCACACGACGGACGGATGCCGCACCTCACGGACGCACGCGTCTCGCGGGTGCACGCGACTCACGGATGCCGCACCTCACGGACGCACGCACCTCACGCACGCACGCACGCGCCTCAGGAATGCACGCGACTCACGGATGCCGCACCTCATGCACGCCACTCACGGACGGATCGCACACGGCAGGTGCGGCAGACCCGATGCGGCAGTGGCGACCGAGCCTCAGCGGTTGAGCCAGTGGCGCAGCGTGCGTGTGACCCAGGGCAGCACCCAGTAGGTCATGATCGGCGTGAGCACGACGGTCGTGGCGAGCACGCGCAGCCAGATCGGCAGTTCGTTCCAGCCGGGCACGGGGCTCAGCGCATAGGTGAAGGCGAGGTTCAGCGGGAAGAACCCGAGCCAGATCGACACGGCCTGCTTCCACCGCGGCGGAGTGCTGACCATCGCGACGGTGGTCGTCGAGCCGTCAGCGCGGGGGAGGGTGATGGTGTCGGTGGTCGGCTCGTCGAACCAGCCCTCGATGCCCGTGCGGCGGCGCACGCGCTCGCTGCGCACGAACTGCTCGCCGGTCGACTTCCACCACTCGCGCTCGCCCGACTGCTCCCACGCCACAAGCGACTTCTCGTCGGAGAAGCGGTACAGCATGTGCCAGACATGCGAGTCCTCGCCGTCGCGCACCCAGCCGGATCCGAGGAACCCCGGGTATCGGTGCGCCAGATTCACGCCGGTCTGCACCCAGGCGGTGGCGGCGGCGACATGCTCGGGGTCGACCTCGCGGCGGATGGAGACGGTGATGGGTTCGCTGGACATGGTGGGGTCCTCGGAGAGAGCGGATCGCCCGGGTCACGGGCGCCTCGACGGTGGGGGATGCGCCGGGGTGCGGGCGCGTGTTCGATTGTATTTCGGATGCCGGGTGTCGCCGGTCGTTTTTCGCCGCGCGCGAAGACGTCATCTCCGGGTGCCGGATGTCGGATGCCGAGTACCGATGCCGGGTGCCGGGTGCTTCAGAAGGCCGAATGCGCCTGCGACGGCCGGATGCCGGGAATCCGGCCGTCGCGGGCCCGCATGGCCGAGGCTGGTGCAGGGCAGCGACGCGGCATCCGTCCCCGCACTCCGCGACAGGGCGAGAATAGGAGGCATGAGCACGCGCAGCGAAGCCGTCCTGATCGATGTCGTCCGCACTCCCGTCGGACGCGGCAAGCCGGGCGGCGCGCTCTCGGGTGTGCATCCTGTCGACCTCGCGGCGGGTGCTCTCGCCGCGATACTCGAGCGCAGCGGGCTCGAGTCGAGGCAGATCGACGACGTGCTGCTCGGTTGCGTGAGTCAGGTGGGGGACCAGTCGTCGAACATCGCGCGGCAGGCTGTGCTCGCCGCGGGTTTCGACGAGTCGATCCCCGCGACGACGATCGACCGCCAGTGCGGGTCCAGCCAGCAGGCCGTGCACTTCGCCGCCCAGGGGATCATGGCCGGCGCGTATGACGCGGTCATCGTCGGCGGCGTCGAGTCGATGAGTCGGGTGCCGCTCGGATCGTCTGCGGCCGGCGGGTCGCCGATGTCGCCTCGCCTGCGTGAGCGCTACCCCGAGGGACTCGTGAACCAGGGCGTCTCGGCCGAGCTGATCGCCCAGCGCTGGGGCATCGATCGCGCAGCGCTGGATGAGTACGCCGCCGAGTCGCACCGCCGCGCGGCCGCCGCGTGGCACGAGGGATTCTTCGACCGCACCGTCATTCCGGTCGCCGAGGCTCCGGATGCCGCGGGCGACGAGACCGTGCGCGCCGGCACGACGGCCGAGGGGCTCGGGGGACTCAACCCCGCGTTCCGCACCGACGCTCTTGCCGCCCGATTCCCGGACGTCGACTGGCGGATCACTCCCGGCAACTCCTCGCCGCTGACGGACGGAGCGTCCGCTGCGCTCGTGATGAGCGCCGAGCGTGCCGAACAGCTGGGACTCACGCCACGGGCGAGGTTCCACGCGTTCACGGTGGTCGGCGACGATCCGCTCATGATGCTGACCGGCCCGATTCCCGCGACGCGGCGCATTCTCGAACGCACCGGACTGACGATCGATGACCTCGACGCCTACGAGGTCAATGAGGCCTTCGCGTCGGTACCCCTCGCCTGGGCCGCGGAACTCGGGGCGGATGCCGCCAAGCTCAACCCGCGCGGAGGGGCGATCGCCCTCGGGCACGCACTCGGCTCGTCGGGCACCCGCCTGCTCGGCACCCTGATCGACCACCTCGACGCGGTCGGCGGCCGCTTCGGGCTGCAGACCATGTGCGAGGGCGGTGGCATGGCGAACGCCACGATCATCGAACGGCTGTAGGCCGGCACCCGGCACCCGCTGTGCCCCTGCCGGGTCGATGTTCGCCAGACAGGACAGAGAAGACCCCCGCCGACCCGATTCGGCGGGGGTCTCTTCGGGAGCAGACGCTCACCGTATGCGCGGATGACGTGACTACCCGATCCGGTCTGAGTCTGTGTCCGCGCATCTGCAGTTGTAGTCGGCGAAGGTGTCCGGACGGTGAACGCGGCGAGAAATCCTCCTCACCCGGCATTCGCGATCCTGGAAGCGTTTGCGACTTAAGGCCATCAGCTGCATTCACACCCCTGACTTTTCGCCAGAAAACTACTGCAAGCGCTTGCAGTCGTAGACCCCGCCCTGCTAGCTTCACTCGCAAGCCTCCGGACACGTCGTCGTGTCCGCCGCCATCAGGGAGCATCATTTGTTCAAGTCGGCTCGGTCGAAGACGACCGCTTCACGTCCGCTCGCTCTACTCGCCGCCACCGCGCTCGTCGTCTCGGGCTTCGGCGCGGCTGGCACTCTCGGCGGCTCATCCGCCGCGGCGGCCGATCGCACCGTGGCTCTCGTGGGCTCGCTGCAGTCCGAGCTCGGCTGCGCGGCGGACTGGGCGCCCGACTGCACCGAGACCGAGCTCGAGCCCACGGGCGCCGAGGGCATCTACTCCGCCGAGTTCGAGGTCCCTGCGGGCACGTGGCAGTACAAGGTCGCGGTGAACGACGGCTGGGACGAGGCGTACGGGCTCGACGGCGGGGCCGACGACATCCCTCTGACGGTGGCCGGCCCGACGACCCTCCGCTTCACGTTCGACGACACGCTCAAGCGCGTCGGGCTCGAGTCCAACGACCTGCGTGGCGGCTACACCTCCGACGATGAGGCGCTCATCGCGAGCCCGACCCGACAGGCGGGTGCCGGCGAGCAGTTCTACTTCGTGATGACCGACCGCTTCGCGAACGGCGACACGGCCAACGACACCGGCGGTCTCGAGGGCGACCGGCTCACCACCGGTTTCGACCCCACGGACAAGGGCTTCTATCAGGGCGGCGACATCGCCGGAATCCGCGAGAACCTCGACTACATCGAGGGGCTCGGCACATCGGCGATCTGGCTGACGCCGAGCTTCGCCAACAAGCCGGTGCAGGGTGAGGGCGCCAACGCCTCTGCCGGCTATCACGGCTACTGGATCACCGACTTCACCCGCATCGACCCGCACCTCGGCACCAATGAGGAGCTGCAGGCGCTGATCGCCGACGCGCACGCCCGCGACATCAAGGTGTACTTCGACATCATCACCAACCACACCGCCGACGTCATCGACTACGCCGAGGGGCAGTACTCCTACATCGACCAGGCGACGAGTCCCTACACGGATGCCGCGGGTACGGCGTTCGACCCGGCCGACCACGCGGGCACCGACGGGTTCCCCGAACTCGACCCGGCGACGAGCTTCCCCTACACGCCGGTGATCGACGACAGCGAGGCCGACGTCAAGGTGCCGGCCTGGCTGAACGACCCGTCGCTCTATCACAACCGCGGAGACTCGACCTGGTCGGGGGAGTCGGTCACATACGGCGACTTCAGCGGACTCGACGACCTGATGACCGAGCACCCGACGGTGGTCAACGGCTTCGTCGAGGTCTACGACAAGTGGATCGACCTCGGCATCGACGGTTTCCGCATCGACACCGTCAAGCATGTGAACTTCGAGTTCTGGGAGAAATGGACGGCCGACGTCCTCGACTACGCGCACGAGAAGGGCAACGACGACTTCTTCATGTTCGGCGAGGTCTACGACGCCGACCCGGTGAAGCTCGCACCGTACGTGCGAGACACCGACATGAACTCGATCCTCGACTTCACGTTCCAGTCCTCCGCCGTCAGCTACGCGTCGGGCAATTCGGCCAAGGGCCTGCAGTCCCTGTTCGCGGGCGACGATCGCTACACGACACCCGACTCATCGGCGACGGCACTGCCCACGTTCCTCGGCAACCACGACATGGGCAGGGTCGGATCCTTCCTGCAGACGACGGATGCTCCGCTCGAGCGCGACGAGCTGGCGCACGAGCTCATGTTCCTCACCCGGGGTCAGCCGGTCGTCTACTACGGCGACGAGCAGGGCTTCGCCGGCCCCGGCGGCGACAAGGACGCCCGGCAGTCGCTCTTCGCCACCCAGGTCGCCGACTATGCGAATCAGAACCTCATCACCGGCGAGCAGGCCGGCTCGGTCGACCGCTATGCGACGGATGCCGCGCTCTACGAGCACATCGCCGCGCTGTCAGAGCTCCGGGAGTCGAACCCGGCGCTCAGCGAGGGCGCGCAGATCGAACGGTACGCGGCGTCCGGTGCTGGTGTGTACGCGTTCTCCCGCGTGGATGCCGACGACAAGGTCGAATACCTGGTGGCGGTGAACAACGCCGCCACCGCGCAGACGGTCGACCTCACCACGCTGACCGCCGACGCCTCGTACGAGGTGCTCTACGGTGACGCCGCGTCCCTCGCCACGGATGCCGGTGCGGCCGCCTCGATCACGGTGCCGGCTCTGTCGGCGGTGGTCTGGAAAGCCGACTCGACCGTCACGGCGCCGTCCGAGGCGGCATCCGTCGAGGTCGTCGTGCCCGCCGCCGGAGCCGGTGTCACCGGACAGTCCGCCGTGCAGGCCGACATCGCCGATCAGTGGGCGCAGACGAGCTTCGCCTGGCGCGTCGTCGGCTCCGAGGAGTGGCAGGCGCTCGGCACCGCGGAGGACACCGACCCCCGCGTCTTCCACGACATCCGCGATCTCGCGAACGGCACGCTCGTCGAATACCGGGCCGTGACGACGGATGCCGCGGGCAACCACGCCGCAGCCTCGACGTACGCGTCGGTCGGCAACGCCGTGACGCTGACGGCCGGCGAGGAGCCCGAGTCTCCGATCGACATGGTGACCGTGCCCGGCAGCCTCAACTCCGAGATGGGCTGTGCGGGCGACTGGGACCCTGCCTGCGAGAAGGCGAAGCTGACCCTGCGCGCCGACGGCGTATGGGAGGGGACCTTCGATCTGCCGGCCGGCGACTACGAGTACAAGGCCGCGATCAACGGCAGCTGGGCCGTCAACTACGGTGCGAACGGTGTGCCGGACGGCTCGAACGTCACGCTCACCCACGCGGGCGGGCCGATCACCTTCTACTTCGACCCGCGCACGAACATCGTGCAGTCCTCGGCCGACGGACCCATCGTGACGCTGCCGGGCTCTCTGCAGGACGAGCTCGGCTGCGCGGCGGACTGGTCTCCCGACTGCCTCGGCACCCTCATGGCCGACGGCGACCGCGACGGCGTCTACGAGTTCTCGACCGCCGACCTCCCCACCGGAGCCTACGAGCTCAAGGTGGCGCACGGCCTGAGCTGGGCTGAGAACTACGGCGCCGACGGAGTGCCGGGCGGCGCGAACATCTCGTTCAGCGCGGCCGAGGGCAGCGTGACGTCGTTCCGCTACACGCTGGCGACGCACGTCCTCGAGGTCGTGAGCGCGGACCCGCAGCTCCCCGGCGCCGGAGAGCAGCGCGCGCAGTGGGTCGACGCCGAGACGATCGCCTGGCCGGCGACTCTCGGGTCTGTCGACAAGGCCGCCTATCAGCTGTACTCCTCGGCGGACGCTTCGCTCGCGGTGGCAGACGGCGACACCGCGGGTGGCGAGTCGATCGCGCTCGAGGTGATCGAGGGCGGCCTGACGGACGAGCAGCTCGCCCGGTTCCCCGCGCTCGACGGATACCTCGCCCTGCGGGTGACGGATGCCGATGCGGCGGCACTGCTGCGCACGCAGCTCGCGGTCGTCCAACGTGACGAGACGGGTGCGCCCTCCGCATTCACCGGCGTGCAGATCGCCGGGGTTCTCGACGATCTCTATGCCGCAGCCCTCGACGACGTCGACCTGGGCGTGACGTTCTCGGGCAAGAAGCCGACGTTCCGGCTGTGGGCGCCGACGGCGCAGAGCGCGACCCTTCTCACCTGGGACGAGGGCGCCGAGGGCGACCCCGCTCGGCACGAGGCCACGTGGGATGCGACGTCCGGCGTCTGGTCGGTCGCGGGCGCCAAGGATCTCAAGGGCGACGAGTTCCTGTGGGAGGTCGCGGTCTATGCGCCGACGACCGGTGCGATCGAGACGAACCGGGTCACCGATCCCTACTCGACGGCGCTCACTCTGAACTCGCGGCGTTCGGTCGCCATCGACCTCGACGACAAGGCCTGGCAGCCGAAGCAGTGGCAGAAGGCCGAAGCGCCGGTCGTCGAGCGCGCGGTCGACCGGGCGATCTACGAGCTGCACATCCGCGACTTCTCGATCAGCGACGAGACGGTTCCGGCCGACGAGCGCGGCACGTACCTGGCGTTCACCCGCGACAGCGCGGGCACCGATCAGCTGAAGCAGCTCGCGGATGCCGGGATCAACACCGTGCACCTGCTGCCCTCCTTCGACATCGCCTCGATCGAGGAGGACCGCGCAGCGCAGGCGGTGCCCGACTGCGACCTCGCCTCGTTCGGCCCGGCCGACGCGGCACAGCAGGCGTGCATCCAGGCGGTCGCGGATGCCGACGGCTTCAACTGGGGCTACGATCCGTACCACTACTCGACGCCCGAGGGCTCGTACGCGGTCGACGCCGACGGCGGCGCCAGGGTCAGCGAGTTCCGGTCGATGGTCGGCGCTCTCCATGACATGGACCTGCAGGTCGTGCTCGATGAGGTGTTCAACCACACGGCGGCATCCGGTCAGGCCGAGAAGTCGGTGCTCGACCAGGTCGTGCCCGGCTACTACCACCGGCTGAACGCGGCCGGCGGCGTCGAGACCTCGACGTGCTGCCAGAACGTCGCGACCGAGCACCTCGCCGCGCAGAAGCTCATGGTCGACTCGATCGTGACCTGGGCGCGCGACTACAAGGTCGACGGCTTCCGCTTCGACCTCATGGGCCACCACTCGACGACGAACATGCAGGCGATCCGCGACGCGCTCGACGCCCTGACCCTCGCGAAGGACGGCGTCGACGGTTCGGCGATCCATCTGTACGGCGAGGGCTGGAACTTCGGCGAGGTGGCGGACGATGCGCTGTTCGAGCAGGCCACCCAGGGGCAGCTGGGAGGCACCGGCATCGGCACGTTCAACGACCGCCTGCGCGACGCCGTGCACGGCGGCAGCCCGGTCGACTCGTCGTCGACGTTCCGTCAGGGCTTCGGCACCGGTCTCGGCACCGACCCGAACGGCGATCCGATCAACGGCACGGTCGAGCAGGCGCTCGCCGACCTCGGCCACGAGACCGATCTCGTCAAGCTCGGGCTGGCGGGCAATCTGCGCGACTTCGAGTTCACCACGAGCGACGGCTCGGTCACGGCGGGAGAGGCGATCGACTATCGCGGCTCCGCGGCGGGCTATGCCGATCAGCCGGACGAGACGATCAACTACGTCGATGCGCACGACAACGAGACGCTCTACGACCTCTCGGTGCTCAAGCTCCCGGTCGACACGACGATGGCCGACCGCGTGCGGATGAACACGCTGGAGCTCGCGACTGTGACGCTCTCGCAGTCGCCGTCGTTCTGGCATGCAGGCACCGAGCTGTTGCGGTCGAAGTCCCTCGATCGCAACAGCTACAACTCCGGTGACTGGTTCAACCGCATCGACTGGACCGGTCAGGAGTCGACGTTCGGCTCGGGGCTGCCGACCGCGGCGGACAACGAGGAGAAGTGGCCGATCATGGCGCCGCTGCTCGCCGATCCTGCGCTCAAGCCGGCCGCGGCCGACATGGCGGCCGCAGAGGCATCCGCTCTCGATCTGCTGCGCATCCGCGACGAGGTCGATCTGCTGCGGCTCGGCTCGGCCGAGCTGATCCAGCAGAAGGTCACGTTCCCGAACGGCGGGGCGGGGGCGGCTCCGGGCGTGATCCTGATGCAGATCGACGACCTGACGGGTCCCGACGCCGACGCCGATCTCGACGGGGCGCTCGTCGCGTTCAACTCCTCTCCTGCGCCGGTCACGCAGACCGTCGCGGGGCTGGCCGGGCGTTCGTTCGCGCTGACCCCGGCTCAGGCGAACGGAGCGGATGCCGTGGTCAAGACCACGACCTGGGACGCCGCGACCGGCACCGTGACGATCCCCGCCCGGTCGGTCGCCGTGCTGGTCGACGACCAGGTGCAGCCGATCGATACGCGGGTGCGCGCCTCCTCGGACCTGCTGGTGAAGTCGGGCAAGAGCGCCACCGTGAAGGTCACCGTGGCGGCCGACGACGACAGCGTGCCGGTGGGCACGGTGACGGTGCACGACCGCGGCAAGGTCGTCGCCACGGTCGAGCTGGCTCCCTCCGACAAGGGCAGGGTCACCGTCTCGGTGCCGAAGCTGAGCCGTGGCGTGCACCTGCTCACGGTCCGCTTCGACGGCACGGAGCCGTGGCAGGACTCCCGCAGCACGCGCAGCCTCCCGGTGATCGTCTACTGAGGTCGAGGCGAGGGGTGCGGCCGCGCGCCGCACCCCTCGACTCGCGCGACCGCGGCCGTCCTCGCGTGATCAGTCCCGCGCGTCGACCCCGCTCGTGTCGATGAACGCCCAGCCGTATGCACCGAGCTCGCGGCGCGCCGCGGTCGACCCCGTGAGCACATCGCGGCCGGGCACATCGACCGCCAACGGCTCCGCACTGTGGTTGATGGCGGTGAGGATGCCGCCTCGGCGTGCGATCTCGACGTGCTCGGGAAGGCCCTCGATCTCGGCGGTCACTCCCGCCTCGGCGGCGAGCCAGCGCAGCACGGCTGCCATGCCGGCGTCGTCCGGGATCGTCGCGAGGTAGTAGCCGTTGCCGTCTCCGAAGGCCTTGCGGGTGAACGCCGCTCGCCCGGCGGTGCGACCCTCGGTGAAGCGGCCCAGCACCTCGGCATCCTGCACGAGGAGCTCTTCCGCGAAGTACTGGCCGACGATCGTCCCCGCGGGGCCGTCCACTGGCGCCTCCGACTGGCCCGGCCCGTCGGGCACGGCGTGGCTCGCGACCTCTCCGGCCGAGTCGGCCGATCGCACCGACTCGGGCGGCACCAGCGCCCCGAAGTCCTCTAGCGCGACGCCGAGCGCGTCCCGCAGCGAGACGATGAAGCCGCCCTCGCGGAACGCGTCGTCCTGGTCGACGACATCGCTGAACGCCGAGACGAACAGGTTGCCGCCCTGCGCGACATACGCCGTGAGATTCGCGGCGCCCTCATCGCTCAGCAGATACTGCTGAGGCGCGACCACGAGGGAATAGCCGCGGAGATCGCTCGTCGTGTTCACGATGTCGACCGCGAGGTTCTGCCGATGCAGCGCCGCATGCCAGCGGTGCGAGAGCGTCAGGTAGTCGAGCACGATCGGGTGGTCGCGCCCGTCGATCGCCCACCAGTTCTCCCAGTCGAAGACGAGAGCGATCTTCGCCCCCGACGAGACGTCCGGCATCTCGGGGAGCTGCGCGAGCTGTCCGCCCAGCTCGACGACCTCCCGCCAGGTGCGGGTGTCGAGCCCGGCCTGCGGCACCATCGCCGAGTGGAACTTCTCGCTGCCGCGGCGCGACTGCCGCCACTGGAAGAACATGATCCCGTCGGCGCCTCGGCCCACCGCCTGCGCGCTGATCGCCGCCATCTGACCGGGTGCTTTCGGGGCGTTGGTGGGACGCCAGTTCAGGGCATTGGTGGACTGCTCCGTGAGGATCCAGGGCACCCCGGGCTTGAGGCCGCGCATCAGCTCGCGCGCGAACGCGGCCCCGCGGAACGACTCGGGGTCGTTGGGATCGGGGTAGTTGTCGTCGCTGATCACGTCGACCTCGGCCGCCCACTTCCAGTAGTCGGCCGGCGGGAACGCGCCCATGAAGTTGGTCGTGATCGGCTGGGTCGCTCCCGCGGCGCGGATGATGTCGCGCTCCATCACGTACAGCTCGAGCAGGGTGTCGGAGGTGAACCGCTTGAAGTCCAGCACGCTGGTCGGGTTGATGCTGTACGGCGCCTTGCGCGGCGGCACGATCTGATCGAAGGCGGTGTAGCGCTGCGACCAGAAGTCCGTGCCCCAGGCGTGGTTGAGGGCGTCGATCGTCGCGTACCTGCGCTGCAACCATGCGCGGAACGCGTCGCGCGCGGCGTCGGAGTAGTCGTAGTGCAGATGGCATCCGTACTCGTTGTTGACGTGCCACAGCACGACGGCAGGATGCTGCGCGTAGCGCTCTGCGAGAGCGGTGACGAGTTCGGCCGCGAGGCGACGGTAGACGGGAGAGGAGGGCGCGAAGGCCTGGCGGCTGCCGGGCCAGAACGTCGAGCCGTCGGCATCCTGCGGCAGCATCTCGGGGTAGGCGGTCGAGGCCCACGGCGGCGGGGATGCGGTGGCGGTGGCGAGGTCGACCTGGATGCCGCCCTCGTGCAGCAGCCCGATGATCTCGTCGAGCCACTCCCAGTCGAACTCGCCCTCGGCCGGCTGGATGCGCGACCACGAGAAGATCCCCAGGCTCACGAGCGTCACGCCGGCCTCGCGCATCAGCCGGACGTCGTCCGGCCACACCTCTCGCGGCCACTGCTCGGGGTTGTAGTCGGCGCCGTAGTGCATGAGTCTCCTGGGTCGGGTGTTCGGCCTGCTCTCTCGACCCTAGCGGGGAAGCGCTTTCCAGCACAGTCGTCCGGCGTGCTTCCGCAACTGCAAGGACACCCTAGTAAATATGCGGATGCCGAAGTACCATCGTCATAGTGCCAACGACGGCGCGAAGGGACATCGCACAATGACTCGTACCATTCCCTACTTCGTAGGCGGAAAGCACCTCACCCCCGAGGGAGGGCGCTTCGCCGACGTGTTCGATCCGAGCACGGGATCCGTCCAGGCGCGCGTGCCGCTGGCCTCCGCGCAGGAGGTCGCCGATGTGATCGCGAACGCCGCGGCCGCGCAGGTCGAGTGGGCGGCGACCAACCCCCAGAAGCGCGCACGTGTGCTGCTGCGCTTCCTCGATCTCGTGCAGCGCGAGATGACCGAGCTCGCCGAGCTGCTTGCGAGCGAGCACGGCAAGACGGTCGACGATGCGAAGGGCGACATCCAGCGGGGTCTCGAGGTCATCGAGTTCTCCGCGGGCGCGCCGCACCTGCTCAAAGGCGAGTACTCGACGGGTGCCGGCGCCGGCATCGACGTCTACTCGATGCGGCAGCCGCTCGGAGTGGTGGCGGCGATCACCCCGTTCAACTTCCCGGCGATGATCCCCCTGTGGAAGGCGGGCCCCGCCCTCGCCGCCGGCAACGCCGTGGTGCTCAAGCCCAGCGAGCGCGACCCCTCGGTGCCGGTGCGCATCGCCGAGCTGTTCCTCGAGGCGGGGCTGCCCGCCGGGGTCCTCAACGTCGTGCACGGTGACAAGGAGGCCGTCGACGCGCTGCTCACCGACGACCGCATCCGCGCCGTCGGCTTCGTGGGCTCGACGCCGATCGCCGAGTACATCTATTCGACGGCGGCCGCGCACGGCAAGCGCGCGCAGTGCTTCGGCGGCGCCAAGAACCACATGATCGTCATGCCCGACGCCGACCTCGACCAGGCCGTCGACGCGCTGATCGGCTCGGGATACGGATCGGCGGGCGAGCGCTGCATGGCGATCTCGGTCGCGGTGCCGGTCGGCCAGGAGACGGCAGATGCTCTCGCCGCCAAGCTCACCCAGCGCGTGGCGCAGCTGCGGATCGGCCCGTCCCTCGCCTCCGACGTCGACTACGGGCCACTCGTCACCCGGGCTGCCGTCGAGCGGGTCGAGGGGTACATCCAGCAGGGGGTCGACGAGGGCGCGACCCTCCTGGCCGACGGTCGAGGTTTCACGGTGCCCGGTCATGAGCAGGGCTTCTACCTCGGACCGACGCTGTTCGACGACGTGACCACCGACATGGCGATCTACCGCGAGGAGATCTTCGGACCGGTGCTCGTGATCGCCCGCGCCGCCGACTACGAGGAGGCGCTGCGCATGGCATCCGAGCACGAATACGGCAACGGCGTCGCGATCTTCACGCGCGACGGAGACGCGGCACGCGACTTCGCCGCACGGGTCGAGGTCGGGATGGTCGGCGTCAACGTGCCGATCCCGGTGCCGATCGCGTACTACACGTTCGGCGGCTGGAAGCGCAGCGGGTTCGGCGACCTCAACCAGCACGGCGCCGATGCCTTCCGCTTCTACACGAAGACCAAGACGGTCACGAGCCGCTGGCCGTCGGCCGGCATCCGCGACGGCGCCAGCTTCGTGATCCCCACCATGCACTGACCTCGCGACGCCCACAAGGAATCGACATGACAATGACCACCGTCACCACCACCGCCGAAGAGCGCGAGGCCATTCTCGACGCCGTCCGCGAGTTCGCCGAGACCGAGCTCGCACCCTTCTCCGCCGAGCGCGACGAGAAGCACATCTTCCCCCGCGAGTCGCTCGGCAAGGCCGGAGAGCTGGGCCTCGGCGGCGTCTACGTGAGCGAGGAGTTCGGCGGCACGGGCCTCAGCCGCTCGGACACCGTGGCGATCTTCGAAGAGCTCGCGAAGGGCGATCCCGCCGTCGCCGCCTACATCTCGATCCACAACATGGTGGTGTGGATGATCGACACCTACGGCGACGATGCACAGCGCGGCCGCTGGCTGCCCGACCTCACCGCCATGCAGGAGTTCGGCGGCTACTGCCTGACCGAGCCGGGCGTCGGATCCGATGCCGCGAACGTCGCCACGAGCGCGGTGCGCGACGGGGACGACTACCTCCTCACCGGCGTGAAGCAGTTCATCTCGGGTGCCGGCGAGGCCGCCGTCTACGTGGTGATGGCCCGTACCGGCGAGCCGGGAGCCCGGGGCATCAGCGCCTTTCTCGTTCCCGGCGATGCCGAGGGACTCAGCTTCGGGGCGCCCGAGAAGAAGATGGGCTGGCACGCCCAGCCCACCCGTCAGGTGATCCTCGACGGCGTGCGCATCCCCGCATCCGGAATGCTCGGCGACGAGGGCCGTGGCTTCGCGATCGCGATGTCGGCGCTCAACGGCGGTCGCCTCAACATCGCGGCCTGCTCCATCGGAGGTGCCCAGTGGGCCCTGGATCGGGCGGTGCAGTACGTGCACGAGCGCGTGGCGTTCGGCGAGCCGCTGGCCGAGAAGCAGTCGATCCTGTTCGCGATCGCCGACATGCGCACCGACCTGCAGGCCGCTCGCCTCATGGTGACCGACGGGGCGCTGGCGGTCGACGAGCACGCCCCGGATGCCACGATGCGATGCGCGATGGCCAAGCGCTTCGCGACGGATGCCGGATTCGACGTCGCCAACCGCGCGCTGCAGCTGCACGGCGGCTACGGCTACCTGCAGGACTACGGCATCGAGAAGGTCGTGCGCGACCTGCGGGTGCACCAGATCCTCGAGGGCACGAACGAGATCATGCGCCTGATCGTCGGGCGCGAGATGCTGCGACCGGCGGGATCCGCCTCGATGCGGAGCGCATCATGAGCGAGTCGTCGAGCGTCCGGATCGCCTTCCTCGGACTCGGCCACATGGGGCTGCCGATGGCGAAGAACCTCGTCGCCGCAGGGCACGAGGTGCACGGGTTCGACCTGGTGTCCGCGGCGATCGAGGCGGCGCAGGCCGCCGGCATCCCCGTCGCGGCCAGCGGAGCGGATGCCGTCGCCGACGCCGACGTCGTCATCACGATGTTCCCGGCGGGAAGGCACGTGATCGACGCGTACCGCACCGAGCTGCTCGCCGCAGCCCGCCCCGGCACCCTGTTCATCGAGTCGTCGACGATCGCGGTCGACGAGGCCCGTGCCGCCCACGCGCTCGCGCTCGCCGCGGGGCATCGCAATGTCGACGCCCCGGTGTCCGGCGGCGTCGTCGGTGCCGAGAACGGCACGCTCGCGTTCATGGTGGGCGGCTCGGACGAGGACTTCGCCGCCGCACTGCCGGTGCTCGAGATCATGGGCACGCGCATCGTGCACTGCGGGGGGTCGGGGCTCGGCCAGGCCGCGAAGGTGTGCAACAACATGGTGCTCGCCGTCTCGCAGATCGCGGTGGCCGAGGCATTCGTGCTCGGCGAGCGGCTCGGGCTCGAGCACCAGGCGCTGTTCGACGGGGTGTCGCAGGCGTCCGGTCAGTGCTGGTCCATCACGACCAACTGCCCCGTCCCCGGCCCCGTTCCGACGAGCCCGGCGAACCGCGACTACCGGCCGGGCTTCGCCGGTGCTCTGATGGCGAAGGATCTCGGGCTCGCGCTGCAGGCGATCGAGCAGACGTCGACCGACGCGCGGATGGGGCGGCTCGCCCAGCAGCTCTACGCCGCCTTCGCTGCGGGCGACGGCGCGACCCGCGACTTCTCCGGCATCATCACCGACATCCGCGACGGCAGCGTGTGAGCCGCGCGAGATACTGAGATGACCACGACGGAGAGGCCTTCACGATGACGGAATACGAGACGATCCTGGTCGAGCAGCGCGGACGTGTGGGGTGGATCACCCTGAACCGCCCCGAGGCGCTCAACGCGTTGAACAGTCGCCTCGCCGACGAGGTCACCGCGGCCGCGGTGGCCTTCGACCTCGACGACGGGGTCGGCGCCATCGTCGTGACCGGGTCTGAGAAGGCGTTCGCCGCCGGCGCGGACATCAAGGAGATGGAGGGCATGTCGGCCTCCGAGATGCTCGAGACCGATCATTTCGGCGTCTGGCATGAGTTCGCCGCGGTGCGCACGCCCGTGATCGCCGCCGTCTCGGGGTTCGCACTCGGGGGAGGATGCGAGCTCGCGATGATGTGCGACATCATCCTCGCCGCCGACACCGCGAAGTTCGGGCAGCCCGAGATCAACCTCGGCGTCATTCCCGGCATGGGCGGCACGCAGCGGCTCATCCGCGCCGTGGGCTACTACAAGGCGGCCGAACTCGTGCTGTCCGGTCGGTTCATGGGCGCCGAGGAGGCGGAGCGCTCCGGCCTCGTGTCGCGCGTCGTGCCGGCATCCGACCTCCTCGCCGAGGCTACGAGGCTCGCCGAGACCATCGCGTCGAAGTCGCTGCCATCGGTGTTCGCCGCGAAGGCCGCGCTCGACGCGGCGATGGAGACGACGCTCGCCGATGGCCTCGCCCACGAGAAGCGGGCGTTCGCCGAGCTGTTCGACACCGCAGACCAGAAGGAAGGCATGTCCGCCTTCCGGGAGAAGCGTGCGCCCGACTTCCAGAACCGCTGAGCGCCGCTCCACAACTCCGGAGGACTGCGCCCGTTCCGTGCCGAGCACCCGCCGGCAAGCCCGAGCCCCCTCGGATCTCCGGAGTCATGGAGCAGAGCCTGCACGCAGGCGGCGGGAGACCTCAGCCGCGCAGCGCGTCGACGATCTTCGCCACGCGCCGCTCGCGGGTCGCATCCTGCTTGGCCTCCGCCACCGAGCGGGCGTGCTCTTTGCGCACGGAATAGGGGAGCGCGTCGAAGGCGGCGCGCAGCGCGGTGTCGGCGTCGAGCGCCTCCGCGAGGGCGGCGGGCACCTCGACAGTGCGCTCGGCCGCATCCAGCCGGATCACCGCGTCGACCTCCTCGTCGATCTCGACGCCGAGGTCGGCGCGCACAGCCTTGCTGAAGCCGATCATGTTCGCACCTCCCATCCGGGCCAGGCGCAGACGGGCGGTGCGTCCTCCGATCGTGACCGCGACGGGGAACGCCTTCCCCGCTCCGAACGAGGCGACCTGCTCGTCGGTGAGGATGATCGCGGCGGCGGGGCCACGGCCTTCGAGGATCGTGTGCAGGCGCAGTTCGCTCATGCGGGCAGTGTACGCCCGCGTCCCTCGGCCTCGGATGCCAGGTGGGCGTTGCGCTCCTCGATCAGGCGCCGCATGTACTCGCGAAGGATCAGACGGTCGACGAGGCGTCCGATCGGACCGAACGGCGAGTGGAAGACGATCGTGTCGCGGGCCAGGGTTCCCTGCGGATGCTCCTCGAACACGTGCTCGTGCTCGAACGCTCCGAACGGCCCGGAGAGCTGCCGATCGCGGAACCCACGCGGCGGGTCGACGTCGTACACGATCGTCCGCAGCCGGAACGGGATGCCGAAGTGCCGTGCTCGCCACGTGACGGTCGACCCCTCCGTGAACACGCCGCCGGCGGGAGCCTCGATCATGGTCTCCCGGTATCGCGCCATCGACCGCAGGTGCATCCCGGGGTCGAGAGCGACTGCGAACACCGTCTCACGCGGTGCGGCGATGACCGTCTCGAGCACGAACGCGGCCATGTCAGAGCGGCTCGGGCTGCGGCCTGGGGTCGGTGAAGTCGCCGGCGGCCTTGCGCATGCGGGCGACGATCGCGACGAGCTCGGCGGCATCCTCGCGGCTCATTCCCGGGTCGGCGAAGACGTCGGCGTTCAGGGCGTCCGTGGCGCGAGCGACCAGTTCTCGGCCCGACTCGGTCAGGGCGAGCAGTGCCGCACGGCCGTCGTGCGGGTGCGGTTCGCGCACGATGAGTCCGTCGCGCACGAGGCGCTCCGCGGTGCTCGTGACGGTCGTCGCGTGCACCTGCAGTCGGGCGACGACGCTCGACAGCGGCAGTCGGCCCGACCGGCTGAACGCCAGCAGACGCAGCATCTCGTATCGGGCGAAGCTGAGCGCGAAGGGCTTGAGCGTCGCGTCGACCCGCGCGAGCAGCAGCTGCTGCGCGCGCATGACGGAGGTGACGACGGTCATGCCGTCGGCGGCATCGGTCCATCCGTGCGCGAGCCACTGCCGCTTCGCCTCGGCGAGCGGATCGACGGGCAGCGGACGCGGTCGGTTCACGGTTCTACGGTAGGCCATCGCGTCGCCGCAGCCGGGACCCGGCACCCGGGAGCCGACTGGTGGTCCTCAGTCGCTCGTCGGGTGGAACTCAGTATCAAGGGACTAGAATCGACGCAGTCGTGAGGAGCAATCGATGAAGATCTTCGTCCTGGTCAAAGAGGTGCCGGACACCTATGGCGACCGCAAGCTGAACCTCGAGACCGGCCTCGCCGACAGAGGCGCCGGCGACGTGGTGCTCGATGAGATCACGGAGCGCGCGCTCGAGGTCGCGCTGAGTCATGCCGACAAGAACGAGGGCACCGAGGTGGTCGCGGTCGCGATGGCTCCTGGCGGCTCGACGGCATCGGTGCGCCGAGCGCTCGCGATCGGCGCAGGCTCCGCAGTGCACATCGCCGACGAGCAGCTCGCGGGGGCCGACCTCGGCCTCACTGCCGAGACGCTGGCCGCGGCGATCCGTCGCGGCGAACCCGACCTGGTGATCACCGGCAACCTGTCGACCGACGGCTCGGGCGGCGTCATGGCGGCGATGCTCGCCGAGCACCTGGGGTGGGCGCAGGCGACGGCGCTGACCTCGGTCGAGATCTCCTCGGACGGCATCACCGGAACCCGAGGGGCGGATGCCGGAGCGCAGCCGATCTCGGCATCCCTCCCGGCGGTGATCTCGATCACCGAGGCACTGCCCGACGCGCGCTTCCCCAACTTCAAGGGCATCATGGCGGCGAAGAAGAAGTCGCTCGAGGTGCTCACCCTCGACGACCTCGGTGTCTCCGCGGACCCGGCGGCCGCACCGCGCACCATCATGACGTCGGTCGCCGAGAAGCCGCCGCGCGCGGCCGGCGTGAAGATCGTCGATGAGGGCGATGCCGCCGAGAAGCTGGTCGAGTACCTCGTGCAGAACAGGCTGGTGTGACATGACCCACCCCGAGAACCCCATCCTCGTCCTGGTCGACCTCGACCCCGCGGGCAACCCCGCCAGCAGCACGGCGGCACTGATCGGCGCGGCCTCGACCGTCGGCGCTCCGGTCGCGCTCGTCGTCGGAGGGTCCGCAGACGCGGCGGCTCAGGTCGCCGCGGCCGGAGCGTCGGTCGTGCTCACGGCCGACGGCGACCCGACGGTGCTCACCGTGCCGATCGTCGATGCACTGCACGCGGCCTTCGAGCAGGTGCGGCCGGACGCGGTGCTGATCTCGAACTCGATCAGCGGACGCGATGTCGCCGGGCGGTTCGCCGTGCGCGCGAAGCTGGCGCTGTCGGTCGACGCCGTCGGCGTCTCGAGGGATGACGAGGGCATCGTCGCCCACCACTCCGTCTACGGAGGCGCGTACCTCACCGACTCGGCTCCCACGTTCGGCGCACCGGTCATCACGGTGCGTCAGGGCGCGGTCGATGCGCGAGCCGAGGCGGTGGAGTCGCCGACGATCGACGCGCTCTCCGTGTCGGCATCCGGCACCGTCGGGGCGACCGTCGGCGCGGTCGAGGCCGTCGAGTCCACGTCGACGCGGCCTGAGCTGCGCGGCGCCACGCGGGTCGTCTCGGGTGGTCGCGGCCTCGCCTCGAAGGAGAAGTTCGTGCTCGTCGAAGAGCTCGCCGACGCTCTCGGCGCAGCGGTCGGCGCCTCGCGCGCGGCGGTCGACGCCGGCTACATCCCCCAGTCGCATCAGGTCGGTCAGACGGGCGTCTCGGTCTCGCCGCAGCTGTATGTCGCCCTCGGCATCTCGGGTGCGATCCAGCATCGCGCGGGCATGCAGACGGCGAAGAACATCGTCGCGATCAACAAGGACGGCGAGGCGCCGATCTTCGACGTCGCCGACTTCGGCATCGTCGGCGATCTGTTCACGATCGTCCCGCAGGTGATCGCGGCCCTCGAGGCGCGGAAGAAGTAGCCATGGCGACGCGGATGCTCAGGCGCGGGCTCCCGCGCGTTCCCGGCGGCGAGCCGTGGCCTCCCGGCGACATCGCCGTTGAGGCGCCTGCGGATGCCGAGCACGCATCGCCGCTCTCGGCGCCGTCGACCTCGCTCGATGAGTCGGAGGCTGCGGCTCCGGTGGCTGCCGCTCCGGAGGCTGCCGCCCCGGCGGCTGCCGTGCCGGAGCCCGAGTCCTCGGTCGTCGAGCACGCGGTGCCGTCTGCGGCGAGTGGCGCGTCCCTTCGCCGAGGCCTTCCGCGCACGCCGGGCGGCGAACCGTGGCCTCCCGCGAGCGTGGCGGCTGTCGCAGGCGCTGCCGCGGCGCGGACATCGTCTTCGACGCCGGAGCCGGCGGATGCTGCCACCGACGCCGCGGCAGACGTGCCGACCCGGTCCGCCTCGCCGTCCACGCTCGACGAGCCGACGCCTGAGTCGGCCCCGGTCGTCGCGCAGACGGGATCCGTGCGTCGCGGTCTGCCGCGAGTCGCCGGCGGAGATCCGTGGCCCCCGGCGGATACCGTTCCGCTGATCGCAGTCGCCTCGGACGCGGCCTCCTCCATCGCCGTCGACGCCCCGGCTGCCGCGGATGCCCATGCCTCCGCTGATGCAGCCCCCGAGGTCGCGGCATCCGCACCGGCCGCCGCTCCGGCATCCGCACCCACCACGGCCGTCGCCACCGCCGCCGCGTTCGCGCTCGGGGATCCTTCGATCCCGCTGCCCGCTCCCCGCACCGTCTGGAACGGCAGTGCGCCTCGGCACGTCACGGCGACCGCTCCGGCATCCGACCGACCTCGGCCGACCTGGACCCAGGCGATCGCCGTCCTCCTCGGCGCCGCGGCGCTCGGCATCCTGGCGGCCGCTGCCGTGGCGTTCGTGCGGGCGCTGCTGAGCTTCCCGTTCATGCAGGACTTCCTCGCCGCGTTCCCCGGCGAATACGAGCCGGCCGTCGCCGTCGAACCGGGGTTCGCCCCGTGGACCAACTGGGCGCACTTCTTCAACGCGTTCCTGATGGTGCTGATCATCCGGTCGGGCCTCCGCATCCGCAACGAGAAGCGCCCGACCGCGTTCTGGACCCCGCGCAACGATCCCAAGGGCAAGGTCAGTCTGACGATCTGGTTCCACCAGGCGCTCGACATCCTCTGGCTCGTGAACGGCGTGATCTTCGTGGTGCTGCTGTTCGTCACCGGACACTGGGCGCGCATCGTGCCGACGAGCTGGGAGGTCATCCCCAACGCGCTGTCGGCCGCGCTGCAGTACGTGTCGTTCGACTGGCCGACCGAACACGGCTGGGTGAACTACAACAGCCTGCAGCAGCTGGCCTACTTCGTCACGGTGTTCGTCGCGGCTCCCTTGGCGGCGGCGACCGGGTTCCGCATGTCGGGGATGTGGCCGAAGAAGGCCGAGCGTCTCTCGAAGGCCTACCCGATCGAGTGGGCCCGCGCGCTGCACTTCCCGATCATGATCTACTTCGTGGTGTTCATCATCGGACACGTCGCGCTGGTGTTCCTCACCGGGTTCCTGCGCAACCTCAACCACATGTACGCCTCCTCGGATGCCGTCGGCTGGGCTGGGTTCTGGGTCTTCGTGGCATCCCTGGTGGTGATCGCCCTCGGCTGGGTCGCCGCACGGCCGCTCGTCATCGCCCCGATCGCGAAGCTGTTCGGCACCGTCTCCGGACGTTGACCCGTCCACGATTCAGCCCAGACCGCTTCCGACGCAGCGAAACGGCCCCCTGCCTGAGGCAGGGGGCCGTTCATGCGAAAACGTGAGCGCGAGGGCCACGAGGCGCGGGCTCAGCGCACGAAGCGCACCTCGGTCAGCGTCTCGCCGAGGAACGGCTCGGTGTGGCTCGCGCCGTCGAGCGTGAATCCGTTGCGCGTGTAGAAGCGGTGGGCGCGGGGGTTGTCCTCCGCGACCCACAGGTAGAGAGGTTCGTCCTTCTCGACGGCGGCGTCGAACAGCTTCTGGCCGATGCCCGTGGAGTGGTACGCGTCGAGCAGGTAGATGAAGTACAGCTCGCGGAACGCCGGGGCGTCCTTGTCGCGGGCGGGGCCGGAGCCGACGAACCCGACGATCTCTCCGTCGACGAGCGCGGCGCGCATGGTGAACTCGGGGCCCTGCGAGGCCCAGTGCGTCCACAGCTCGGCCATGCGGCGGGGCGAGACCTTCTCGAGGGCTGCCTTGCTGATCAGGTGGTCATAGGTCTCGTGCCAGCACTGCGCGTGCACGCGACCCAGGGCTTCCGCATCCACATCACGGACCGGACGGACGATGACTTCAGGCTGGGCTTCGGCGCTCATATCGCGACTCTACGCGCGGGGTCCGCGAAGAGGAAATCGAACGGAAGCGTTCCCGCAGCACCGATATGTCGCTGGAGACATCGCACAACGATGTTCGCGAATCGTTCGTCGCTGGCTACGATCAGTGCTCGTGAACGTGATCTGGCGCACTCTCCTCGTGATCCTCTCCGCCCGTCGCCGCGTGCGGCGAGGCAAGACCCTCGACGCGGGCTCCGTCAGCAGCATCACACTGACGACGCTCCCCACCGACATCGACATCCTGCGCCACATGAACAACGGTCGCTACCTGTCGCTGTTCGACCTCGGTCGCTGGGACCTGCTGATCCGCACGGGGCTGTTCGACGCGATGAACGAGCGCGGCTGGTACGCCGTCGTGTCGAGCGAGACCGTCACCTTCCGCAAGTCCCTGCAGCTCTGGCAGCGGTTCGAGGTGCAGTCCCGGTTCATCGGACACGACGACAAGGCCGTGTTCCTCGAGCACCGAGCCGTCGTCGGCGGCGAGATCTACGCGCGGGTGATCGTGCGCTCGCGGATGCTGCGCCGCACCGGAGGCACGGTCAGCAACGAAGAGCTGTTCGCCGCAGTGGGCAAGCCCGAGGGCGTGCCCGAGATCGATCCGTGGGTGCACGACTGGGCCGCGGCATCCGCTCTGCCTCCCGTGCGCACCTCCGCGCCGAGCGTGTGGAACTGACCCCGTGACCGATCCGTGGGGTCTCGAGACGCGCGCACCGGGCTCGGTGCTGCTGGTGGGATGCGGCAAACTCGGCGTGCGACTCGGCGAGCGGCTCGTCGAGCAGGGCGCGCAGGTCACGGCCATGCGCCGGAGTGCGGGGGAGCTGCCCTTCCCGACGATCGAGGCGGATCTGCGGCATCCGCTCGACCGCGACCTTCCGGCCTTCGACTCGGTCGTGGTCACGCTGCCGCCCAGCACCGAGGGCGACTCGATCTATCCACCGGCGCTGCGCGGGCTCGCGAAGGCCCTGCCGTCGATGCCGGAGCGGGTCGTGTTCGTGTCATCGACGCGCGTGTTCGAGGGGCGTCCTGGCGAGACACCGCTGACCGAGCGCGACGCGACGCGGGTCTCGAGCGAGCGAGGCGGCGATCTGGTCGAGGGCGAGCAGCTGGCCATGGAGCTGTTCGGTGCCCGCATCGTGCGGCCCGCCGGCATCTACGGCCCGGGACGCGACTTCCTCATCCGACGGGTGCGAGAGGCGGCACCGGTCGACCACACGCGTCGCACGAACCGGATCCACGAGACGGACCTCGTGCGGCTGCTCGAGGCGATGCTGCGCGCCGACTCCGCGCCACCGCTGATCCACGCCGTCGATCGGGAGCCGGTGCTGCTCGGAGACGTGGTCGCGCATATCGCCACCCGGCTCGGCGTCGAGCCGCCGCCGCACCTCGACCCCGAGGTCGGCGGCGGGACGGTGCTCGACGGGCATCTGCTGCAGGAGTTCCTCGGCGATCTCGACTACCCGACGTTCCGCGAGGGATACGACGAGATGATCGCCGCGCTCTGAGCGGTTTCACCTCTTCCGGTCGCAGTTCGTGTCGCCCGCCCGCGCGTTCGACGGCACGAACTGCGGCCGGAACCGCACGACGCGATCGTCGCTCAGGGCCAGGCGCTCACCGCGGTCCTAGGCTGAGCTCATGGCCGACCCGATGCCCTCCACGGATCCCGAATCCGTCTCGCTCGCGGACCGTGCGGTCGAGCTCGCCCGCCGCTGGGTGATCGAGGCCGCGGCCGCCGATGTCGATCCGGCGGCCGAGCGCCTGGCCGGTGTGCTGCAGGATGCCAACGGGCTGCCGTTCACGCTCGGATTCGTCGACGGGGTCATGCGCCCCGAGAGCCTGAGCGCCGCGGCATCCCAGCTGCACCGCATCGCCCCGATCGTCCCCGAGTTCCTGCCGTGGTACCTGCGGTCGGCCGTGCGCATCGGCGGCGGAGTCGCACAGATGCTGCCGAGCCCCGTGGTGCCCATCGCCCGCAGGGTGCTGCGCGAGATGGTCGGTCACCTCGTCGTCGACGCCCGACCGGCGAAGCTCGGTCCTGCGATCGCGAAGATCCGCGAATCGGGCGCACGACTCAACCTCAACCTGCTGGGAGAGGCCGTGCTCGGCGAGGCCGAGGCGCAGCGGCGGCTCGACGGCATCCATGAGCTGATCCGTCGTCCCGATGTCGACTACGTCTCGGTGAAGGTGTCGGCGATCGTCAGCCACATCTCGATGTGGGCGTTCGACGAGGTCGTGGAGTCGGTCGTCGAGCGACTCCTTCCGCTGTATCTGACCGCCGCGTCGGATCGCACCTTCATCAACCTCGACATGGAGGAGTATCGCGACCTCGATCTGACGATCGCGGTGTTCACGCGCATCCTCGAGGATCCGCGGCTCGAAGGTCTCGAGGCCGGCATCGTGCTGCAGGCCTATCTGCCCGACGCCCTGCCGGCGCTGCAGCAGCTCACCGCCTGGGCTCGCGAGCGCGTCGACCACGGCGGCGCCCCCATCAAGGTGCGGCTCGTCAAGGGAGCCAACCTCGCGATGGAGCGGGTCGAGGCGCGGATGCACGGATGGACGCAGGCGACGTACGACACGAAGCTCGACACCGACGCCAACTATCTGCGCTGCCTCGACTGGGCGCTGCGCCCCGAGAACGTCGCCGCCGTGCGTCTGGGGATCGCTGGTCACAACCTGTTCGGCATCGCCTACGCGTGGCTGCTCGCGGGGGAGCGGGGTGTCCGCGCTCTCGACCCGGGATCGGCGACCGCCGCGAACTCGCAGCCGCCGATCGAATTCGAGATGCTCCTCGGCATGGCGCAGGGGCAGGTGCAGGCCGTCTCCCGCGAGGTCGGCGAGGTGCTTCTCTATGTCCCGGTCGTGAAGCCGAGCGAGTTCGACGTCGCCATCAGCTACCTGGTGCGCCGGCTCGAAGAGAACGCGTCGAGCGACAACTTCCTGTCCGCAGCCTTCCGCCTCGGTGACGACGAGGCGCTGTTCGTGCGTGAGCGCGACAGGTTCCTCGATGCGGTCGACCGCTCGGCGTCCCCGACGCTGCAGGTGGGGGCGCTGCGCAGCCAGGACCGACTCGCACCCGTGCACGAGTCCATGCGGCCCGTGCCCGTGGCGCCTGCGCCCGAGGAGGGGCTGACCCAGGCGGTGCTCGGAATCTCGCGCGGATCGGATGACCCGACCGGGCCGTTCCTGGAGACCGCGGTCTACGCCCCACGCGAGATCGATGAGGCGACCGGCGGCGCGCCGGGCTTCGCGAACACGCCCGACAGCGACCCGTCGCTTCCGGCCAACCGGGACTGGGCCCGCGAGATCACCGCCCGGATCGACGACTCCACCCTCGGCGTCTCGACGATCGAGGCCGCCCGGATCGACGATGCGGACACGCTCGAGGCCACGATCGCGGGCGTGCACGACGCCGCGGCGCTCTGGGGTGCTCGCCCCGCCGCCGAGCGGGCCGAAGTGCTGCTGCGCGCGGCCGCCGCTCTGGAAGGGCGCCGCGGAGACCTGATCGAGGTCGCCGCCTCCGAGACCGGCAAGGTCTTCGCCGAGGCCGACGTCGAGGTCAGCGAGGCCGTGGACTTCGCGCGCTACTACGCCGCCAAGGCGCGGGAGTTGGATGCCGTCGCCGGCGCCACGTTCGACCCGGCGCGCGTGACGGTCGTCACCCCACCGTGGAACTTCCCTCTCGCGATCCCCGCGGGCGGCGTGCTCGCCGCGCTCGCCGCGGGCTCCGGAGTCGTCTTCAAGCCGGCTCCGCAGGCTCGCCGCTGCGCGGCGGTCATCGCCGAGACGCTCTGGGAGGTCGGCGTTCCCCGCGACGTGCTCGCCCTCGTCGACATCGAAGAGGGCGATCTCGGCCGCGAGCTGATCTCGCACGAGTCCGTCGATCGGGTCATCCTCACCGGTTCGTGGGAGACGGCGGCGCTGTTCCGCTCGTGGCGCCCCGAACTGCCGCTGCTCGCCGAGACCAGCGGCAAGAACGCGATGATCATCACCCCCTCGGCTGATCTCGATCTCGCGGTCGCCGATCTGGTGCGCAGCGCCTTCGGGCACGCGGGGCAGAAGTGCTCGGCGGCCTCTCTCGCGATCCTCGTCGGACCCGTCGGACGCTCCCAGCGCTTCGCCCGCCAGCTGGCCGATGCCACTCGCTCGCTGCACGTCGGCTGGCCCACCGATGCGCTCGCCGAGGTCGGACCCGTGATCGAACGACCCGAGGGCAAGCTCGCGTGGGCGCTCACCGAGCTCGAAGGCGACGAGCAGTGGCTCATCGAGCCCGCCGTCTCGACCGACGACCCCACGGGGCGCCTCTGGCGACCCGGCATCCGTGTGGGAGTGCAGCCGGGTTCGCGGTTCCACACCGAGGAGTTCTTCGGCCCGGTGCTCGGCGTCATGCACGCGCCGACGCTGGAGCGGGCGATCGATCTGCAGAATGCGGTCGAGTACGGTCTGACCGCCGGACTGCACACGCAGGACCCGGCTGAGCTCGCGCTCTGGCTCGACCGCGTGCAGGCCGGCAACCTCTACGTGAACCGCGGCATCACCGGTGCGATCGTGCAGCGCCAGCCGTTCGGCGGGTGGAAGCGCTCCGCGGTGGGCCCCGGCGCCAAGGCCGGCGGCCCGAACTACCTCATCGGACTCGGATCCTGGCGATCGAGCGGGTCCGGCACCGTCTCGAGCACTCTCCATCTGCGCGGGCTGGACTCGCGCATCACCGACCTCATCGAGTCGGCGCAGCCGTCGCTCGACTTCGAGGCCTTCGAGTGGCTGCGTCGTTCTGCGCTCTCGGATGCGCTCGCCTGGGACCGCGAGTTCGGGCAGGTGCGCGACGTGTCGCACCTCGGGATCGAGCGCAACCTGTTCCGCTACCGCCCGGTTCCGGTCGCGATCAGAGCCACCGCGGATGCCGGCTGGCAGGAGCTGCTGCGCGTCGTCGTCGCCGCGGTGCGCGCCGGCGCCCGGTTCGTGCTCTCGACGCCCGTCGGTCTTCCGGCGTCGGTTCGCCGCGCTCTCGGCGAGCTCGGCGCCGTCGTCCACATGGAGAGCGACGACGAGTGGATCGAGCGGATGCGGCGGCGCGGCGAGCAGCCGTCCACGACGCTCGAATCCCTCGACGACGAATCGCGACCGAGCCGGGTGCGGCTGGTCGGGCCCCGCGACTCCGTGGCAGCGCTGCACCGCGCACTGGCGACAGCCGTCGGCGGCGATCCCGACCTCGCGGTGTACGACGGCGAGGTCACCTCCGCCGGGCGCATCGAGCTGCTGCCTTTCGTGCACGAGCAGGCCATCGCGATCACCGCGCACCGCTACGGCAATCCCGACGCCTGGAGCGCCTCCGTCATCTGACGCCGCGCGAGCGCGGTGTAAAGAATTCTTGACACAGCGGATGCCGCAGGCGTAACCTCGTGTCAAGAATCTTTTACACGGGAGGGTGTCATGGTCTACGAGGAGCGCAACGTCTGGGTCGGTCTCGTCGTCAGCCTGATCGCCATCACGGCGTACGTCGTCGCGGTGCTGCAGCAGGCGGCCGGCGGTCCCGTGACCGAGGTCGACTGGCCGCCGCTGATGCTGTGGATGATCGGCGGCGGAATCGTCGTGACCATCGCGATCAGCATCATCTGGGGCATGATCGCCGGCGCACGCGACCCCGACGGCGTGGGCAGGTCCGACATCCGCGATCGGGACATCGGTCGCATGGGGAGTCGTGTCGAGCAGGCGTTCGTGGCCATCGCGGGCACCGGCGTGATCCTGCTCTGCGCGATGAACGCGGACGTCTTCTGGATCGCCCACGCCATGTTCGCGGGCTTCGCGATCGCGACGATCGTGGGCGGGATCGCGCGGGTCGTGGCCTATCGCCGGGGTCTCGTCTGATGGTCAAGCCGACGCTCGTCTCCAACCGCATCCGTGCGCATCGGGAGGCCGCCGGTCTGACCCAGGCCGAGCTCGCCCGCCGCGTCGGCGTGACTCGCCAGACGCTGATCGCGATCGAGCAGGAGAAGTACTCGCCGACCCTCGAACTGGCCTTTCAGATCGCCCGGGCATTCGGCGTCGGCATCGACGACCTGTTCCAGTACCCCGAGCCCACGACCACGGAGGTGTGAGATGACCGAGACGATGCCTGCCTGGGTGCGTGAGACGTACGGCCCGTCCGACGGAGTGCACCTCGAGCAGATCCCCGTTCCGATCCCGCGTCCGGGCGAGGTGGTGCTGCGCGTCGAGGCGACCGCCCTCAACGCCGGTGACATCCGCCTCATGCTCGGAGACCCCCTGCTCGTGCGTCCGGTCTTCGGCCTGACGCGCCCGAAGCATCCGGTGCGGGGAATGGAGGTGGCCGGCACCGTCGTCGCCGTCGGATCCCAGGAGATCGGCGCCGAGGTCGGCGAGCGAGTGGTGGGCGAGCTCGTCGGAGGCGGGGGACTCGCATCGCATGTCGCGGTGCCCGCGACGCGCCTCGTCCCGATCCCGCCGGATGTGACCTCCGAGACTGCGGCCTGCCTGCCGATCGCCGCAGGCACCGCATGGCAGGCCCTCGACCACGCGGGGATCGGCTTCCGCTCCGTCAAGCACACTGCGGCGGGCCATGTCCCTCGAGTCCTGGTGCTCGGCGCCTCCGGGGGAGTGGGCACCTTCGTGGTGCAGCTCGCGGCGCTCCGCGGTGCCGAGGTCTGGGCGACGTGCGGCGAACGCAACGCGCGCCTCGTCGAGCACCTCGGCGCCGTGCGCACCCTCGACCACCGTCGCTCGCCGCTGACGGAGCTGCCTGCAGCACACTTCGACGCGGTGATCGACATCGCCGGAGGGATGCCGCTGCGCGACCTGCAGCGCCTCGTGATCTCCGGCGGCCGGGTGGTGCTCGTGACGGGCGACGGCGGCCACGTGCTCGGCCCGATCCCGCGGATGGTGAAGGCGGCGTTCCTGTCGATCGGTTCGAGCCGCCGCATCCGCCCGCTCGCGGCGAGCCCTCGTCCGGAGATCCTCGCGAAGCTGCTCGAGCTCACCGCCGAGGGGCGGATCACACCCGTGATCGAGCGCGAGTTCGGATTCGACGAGGCTCGCGCGGCCCTCGCGCACCTCGAAGCCGGGCATACGGTCGGCAAGGTCGTCGTCCGCGGAGCCTGAGCGAGAAGCGCCCGCGCTCTGGCGGCGTCCAGGGGGCGGGTGACAGAATGGATGCTGGCGTGCCCGAGTCGCATCTTCCCCGGGCGCCGGCTCTCATCGAGCGGCGCGGGTCGAAGGACCGCCGGGCCCCTGGACAGCGTCCGCCGCATCCGTTCGAGGAGCCCCATGTCTGTCGAAACCACTGCGCCGGCATCCGAGACCGCAGCCCCGGTCCGCATCGCACACCACCGTCACTACCTGATGTGCAAGCCGTCGCACTTCACGGTGAACTACTCGATCAACCCGTGGATGGAGCCCTCGAAGCCGACCGACACGGCCAGGGCGGTCGAGCAGTGGCAGAAGCTGCACGACCTGTACCTCGAGCTCGGCCATGAGGTCGAGCTGATCGAGCCTCTCGCCGGGTTCCCCGACATGGTCTACACGGCGAACGGCGGGTTCCTGATCGACGGCCGCGCCTACGTGCCGAAGTTCCGCTTCGTCGAGCGCCAGGGCGAGGCGCCCGCATTCGCCGACTGGTTCCGCGCCGCGGGCTACGACACCGTGATCCCCGAAGAGGTCAACGAGGGCGAGGGCGACTTCCTGCTCGTCGGCGACGTGATCCTCGCCGGCACCGGGTTCCGCTCGACCGGCGACAGCCACCGCGAGGTCGGCGACGTCTTCGGCCGTGAGGTCGTGTCGCTCAACCTGGTCGACCCGCGCTTCTACCACCTGGACACCGCGATCGCGGTGCTCGATCCCGTGCAGGGCGTAGAGAACGGCGGCCCCGAGCGCGCGAACATCGCGTATCTGCCCGGCGCGTTCGATGACGAGAGCCGGGCGATCCTCGAGGAGCGCTTCCCCGAGGCGATCCTCGTGTCGGACGAGGACGGATCCGTCTTCGGTCTCAACTCCGCGAGCGACGGCTACAACGTGATCATCTCGCCGCGCGCGAAGGGCTTCGAGAAGCAGCTGCGCGAGCGCGGCTACAACCCGATCATGATCGACCTGTCCGAGCTGCTGCTCGGCGGCGGCGGCATCAAGTGCTGCACCCTCGAACTGCGCGGTGCGGTGTGACCGCCGTCGACTCGGGCGTGAGCGCCGAGGTGACGGCGGAGCCGCACGTCGCCCACAACTATCACCCGCTGCCGGTCAACATCGCCCGGGGTGAGGGTGCGTGGGTGACGGATGTCGAGGGCAAGCGGTACCTCGATCTGCTCGCCGCCTATTCGGCGGTGAACTTCGGGCACCGGCATCCGGCTCTCGTGGCGGCCCTGACCGAGCAGCTCGGTCGCGTCACCCTCACGAGCCGCGCCTTCATGAGCGATCGGCTCGAGCCGTTCGCCGCCGCGCTGTCGGCTCTCGCCGGCAAAGACATGGTGCTGCCGATGAACACCGGCGCCGAAGCGGTCGAGACCGGCATCAAGGTCGCTCGCGCATGGGGGTATCGCGTCAAGGGCATCGCGGACGACCAGGCGCGCATCATCGTCGCGGCCGGCAACTTCCACGGCCGCACCACGACCATCGTCAGCTTCAGCGACGACCCCGAGGCGCGGACGGACTTCGGCCCGTACACGCCGGGGTTCGACGTGGTTCCCTATGGGGACGCGGATGCCGTCGCAGCGGCCATCACCGAGAACACCGCCGCCGTGCTGATCGAGCCGATCCAGGGCGAGGGCGGAGTGGTGATCCCCCCGGAGGGGTACCTGCGCCGCATCCGCGAGATCTGCGACGAGAAGAACGTGCTGTTCATCGCCGATGAGATCCAGTCGGGTCTCGGCCGGGTCGGCAAGACCTTCGCCTGCGATCGGGAGGGCGTCGTGCCCGACCTGTATCTCCTGGGCAAGGCGCTGGGCGGCGGGATCCTTCCGGTGTCGGCGGTCGTCGGCGACGCGGATGTGCTCGGAGTCATCCGCCCGGGTGAACACGGTTCGACGTTCGGGGGGAACCCGCTCGCCGCGGCCGTCGGCCTGCGGGTCGTCGAGATGCTCGAGTCCGGGGAGTTCCAGGAGCGCGCTCGCGCACTCGGCGCCCACCTCGCCGCCGGCCTCGAGCCGCTGATCGGGCACGGGGTGACCGAGGTGCGCATCGCCGGGCTGTGGGCCGGCGTCGACATCGACCCCGCCAAGGGCACCGGCCGCGAGATCGCGGAGAAGCTCCTCGACCGGGGTGTGCTCGTCAAGGACACCCACGGTCAGACGATCCGCATCGCCCCTCCGCTGGTGATCCGCGCGACCGAACTCGACTGGGCGGTCGAGCAGCTGAAGCTGGTTCTCGGGGCGTGACGCCCTGTCCGCCGGGCGACACGCCCGGCGGACAGCCCGGATTTGCCGGAACCCCGGAACCCACGTAACTTATTACTTGTTCGCCCCACAGGGAAGCGGAGAGGCCGAGAGCCTTACCCCCCTCAAGCGGAGAACCACCTCCACTCGATCAGCTCCTCGGAGCAGATCGCAGACATACTTCTGTCTGACCTGGAGCTTCCACTTCGGAGAAACGGTCGATTTGACAGCGACTCCGGAACGGATAAGCTAGTGAAGTTGCCTCGGCGGCCTTGAGCCCCGAGCTGCAGATCTGGTTCTGAGCCTCACGGCGTGTCGATTTGACAGGCCGAATGGCACAGATAAGATAGAGAAGTTGCCCTTCGGGCCTGGTTGTGATGACTGGGTCGTGGGAGCATCCGATCCTTGAGAACTCAACAGCGTGCACTTGTCAAATGCCAAATAACCTCGATTCAGCTTCGGCTGGATGAGATTCC